>Ga0075706_101_pt4 | contig 32839 bp, 29 predicted proteins | sample RifGroA2_FD_67737 | JGI IMG/M metagenome (GOLD analysis project Ga0075706, IMG submission 67737) | Microgenomates (Beckwithbacteria) bacterium GW2011_GWA2_47_25
GTGGTGGGTTGAGGTTGCGGCGCTGGTCCCGACCCGACTGTAGTCGTGGCCGTGGATCCTCGGTCCGGCTTCTGCCGAGACCGGGGAGGGTTTTTAGCCGGAAGTTTTTTAACAGGTTTAGCTGGTTTGGCGGGAGCCGCCGCCGTGGAAGCGGTAGGGGGGTTGGTGGTTGCTGGGGGCGGAGGAATTGGAGTGGGGGCCCCGACGTTGCGGTCGGGGTAAACAGGCATGGCGGCCGTTTTTGGCTCGGCGGGGGCCTGGTAAAGGCTGGCGTGGGGTAGTAGGCACATTTGCGGGTGCAAAAGCTTTCGGACTCGAACGCCTTTAAGGCCGGGTTTGACCGGAGTTTGGGGTTGGCCGGGGTGGCTCGGTTCTGCCGGCGACGATGGCGGCAGGCCCAGGGCGCCAAACAAACTGGCGATGTGTTGGAGGTACTTTTTTTCGGCTTGTTCGAAGCTGGTTTCCGGAGTTTGGGGCAGGGTTTTTAAGTATTCAGCTAGTTTTTCCGGGTGGCCGCGTAAAGTCCCAGTGTCTACTGGGACACGCGGTAAACCCTTACTTGGGGCAAAGAAGTCGAGTTTTTTGGGTTTTTGGCGCCATAAGTATTGGGTGGGGGCGTAGATGGAGCGGAAGAAGTTAATAATCCACTGGTCAAGCGGCCGGTCTTCGATAGGTAAAAAAGCCAGGGCAAAGCCAAAAAAGGCTAAGATCGGTCCCAAGGTCCAGCGGAGAAGCAGGTTCCAGCTGGAGTTGAAAACAAGGTAGGCAGTAACGACGCCGGAAGCCAGCTCCAAAAACTGCTTCAAGGTCATGTCACCTACCAACCGGAATTGGTAGGTGGTGATGTTTTGGGGGACGGGGTGTTGTTCCATTAGAGTCATTATAGAGTTGATTAAGGGAAGATGACAAGGAACGGGTTGAGTGATAGATTAATATATATGGATGCCGTAGGAGTAGAGTTGCCACCAGGAAGAGGCCCGGATATTAAAGAGAAAATAACTAGAACTGCCCCGCGGAGCAGAGTAGGAATATTGGCTCAAGCCTTGTTTGCTAAAGAATCAGAACACCTGACTTTAATCAAAAGACAAAAAGGTAAAGAAAAAGGCGGAGTTAATTTAGAACGTGTTGGGGCCAGCAAATTAGTGATAGGACCCATGGTGGCGGAGATGGATCGACTAAAAAACGTCGCCAGAGCCGAAAAACAGGATAAAAGTGACCAACTAGTCAGGAAGGGCGGAGCATACGAGATGGTAACCCGGAATTCTGGTGAGGGAGTCGTTTTATCTAATGAAGCCACGGTGGCGCTTGACGCCTGGACTCCAGAAGGGATGGCGACTTGGTTTAACCAGGCTCTTAGCAGTTACCAGATGCCTCCTAGACTGGTGGATGTGTGGGGATACCCTGGAGAGTGGAAGTTTGACTTCTCAGCTTTCTCTAAAGGGGGGGGTATGAAGGTTGAGATCAACGGACAGGAGTTAAAGCTTAGTTATAAAGAGGCAACCAATTTAAGACGGGTGTTTTACACCAGGCTGGGAGTGGCTTTGGCTCACTATATTTTTGCCGCCCGGGGAGAAGTAGAAGGGGCCATCGCCCAGAGTTATAAAAAAACTCTAGAACGTTTAACTGAAGGGGGAGAATTAAGTTGGTGGAACTTAAACCAGAATGCGGCCCTGACAGCCGGGATTCAATGGCCGGACCTACCCGGTGACTGGTTAACTTGCGACCCCGTTCAACTTAAGGATTGGAAAGAGTTGGCTTCGACCAGTCGTTCGTTCGGCAACAAGGCCGACAAGTTATTAAAACCTAAAGGCGAGCAGGCTAAAAAAGAAATTAGACCAGTGGCCTATACTAAAAAACAACAGCGCCAAGCTGGAAGAAAACTTTTGGAGCTGTTGGCAGTTTACCCAGAAGATTTTAAGAGCGTTTTAGAAGAAGTTAGGGTCGGTGACACTCCCGAATCAAAAGGCATGGATTGGTTAGTGGAGATGAAACCAGAAGTCTTGAGGGTTCTTTCGGAAGGGCGTTTAGCTCAATTAAAACAGGAGGTGGCCAAGTTGTCTGGGTCAGAAGCGGTGGAGAAACTGGATGAAGAGTTAACCAGGAGGGTCGAGCTGTTGCGTTCTTTAGCGAATGACCTTGAGTCGATTTCGACTGACCTGGAGGATAAAAAGCTTCAACTTCAGTTTGCTGAGGCTCAAAGGGAAAGAGGGGCGTTGGAAAGTGAGCTTAATAAAAAAAAGAGCGGGAAATACAAAGATGTAGAAGTTGACGTAGAGGATTTAGAGGCTCAAATTGCTGGCGTTGACCGAGAGATTTCTCGGTTAGGGCAAAGACTAGAGCAACCAAGAGAGGAAGAGGTGGAGAAGGATAAAAGCAGCAGGAAGGATATGAGTTTTTAAAAATTAATATGGCAGACGAAGCTAAAGAAATACAAATTTTAAGAGAAACTAATAAAGTGTTGGCCGATGAAGCTGAATTGTGGGGTAGTTACGAAAAATTGTTGGCCGATCCAACAGCCAATCCAGCCGGATTCAAGCGCTATCTGAACGGAGTTAACCAGTTGTTTCGGGCGTGGCAACTAGATAGTTATTCAGAAGGGGAAACCGGGATGACCGGGCCAGACTTATACTGGGTAAAACCAGAACAGGGGTTGACGCGGCAAGAATTTGAGCGTCAGTTGAAGGAAGACTTAGAGATGGAAGAGGAAAAAATAAAAGAGGTGACCGAAACTATGTTTGGGCCCAAGGAGGGCAAAGAGGCCTTAACAGAAACAGAAATCAAAGAATTTAACAGTGATCAACTAGGAAAATTTTTAAAAGAGTTAACTGGTTTAGACGTTGTCAGCCAAGGATCTAAAAAGGACCAATTGGGTTTAGACGAAGTTTGGAAAGATTATATTGGTAATAGGATAAAGGCGATAAGACAAATAGAACAGCCGAGTAAAGACAGGCAGGAGTTGGTGGGCAGGTGGCTTCAATTCTTTGAGGCAGCCAAGGTTGAAGCCGAAGGGGGTAGCTATAAGCATATGAAAAGACTACAAGAGTATTTAGGTATTGGCAGATCACCAGTCGACCAATCAAATTGGCAGCAGCGGGCAGAGTTAGTTAAAAAACAGGTTGACAAGGGTGTGACCCGAGAAGAAGAACTGGTTCGGGAAATAGACGGGTACTTAAGGAAGCCATTACAAGGAGGAAGGCACACAGAAAAATTGATAAGAGAATTTAAACAGAGTGTTGAGTTAAAAGGAGAGGCGGCGACCCCAGAAGAAAAGCAGTATCTTAGTTTTTTAAATACTCGTTTCGATCTACAGCAAAGATTTCCCCCCAAAACTTTTATAGAAAAAATAAAACAGGTTTTTCCCAACCGTTGGCTAAAAGGTGAGAACTTAACCGAAAGATTAGATAGAGCAGCAGAATTGTTTTATTGGGCTGATATTGATCCGGAAAGCTTGTTAACCGGAGAGGGGGCAAAAAGCCTTGATGGTCAGCATATTTTCCTTGCCCGAAATCGGCAGACGTGGCCGTTGATGCAGTTTTTACTGACGCAGGCACAAGAAAGAAAAGTTACCCTGGTGAGGAAGTTCGTCGACGAACTGGTGGCAAAGGGGAGAATCGCTTTTGAGGTTAAGGGTAGCGATATTATCATGGCCAATATTAGCCGAGAAGCGGGCGGGGTGGGTCCTGATAGTGAGGGTTTGGCGGTGCAGGATCTGTTAGATGAGATCAGCAAGGCTAAAGAGATGCAGCAAAGGCACAAGCTAGGGAATATAGATTACGACTGGTTAGAGCTTTTGGCAAGGCTGACGACAGCAAACGAAATTAATAAACAACGAAGAGGTTTGGTATCCCCAAAAAGACCCCCTTACCGGGGAAATTTCCCTAAAGAAATACGATCAAGTTATAGAAGAGGCCACAAGAGAGCTTCAGGGGAAATACCCTGGTTTCAAAATTAAAGCGGCGGGGATGTTTTTAGAACAGGCTAGTTCGGTGAGAGCCAGTTATTGGAACTTAATCAAAATGAAAGATTTGGAAGATTATTACTCAAGAAACATGGGAATTTTAGGCTCCGGTCTGCCAATTGTTGAGTTACCGGATGGTTGGACTGATTCGGAAAAAAGGGTTGGCAAGTCATTTTTAAAACTAATGTCGGTGTTTTCTTTGCAGGACAGGTCTTGGAACTTGATGTTTCAAAGAAGTGTTTTAAACCCCGAAGAGATAGAAGCGGGCGTGAGAAGACATGGAGTGCCTTACGTAACGATGAAAAAATGGGATTGGGAAAAAGGGGGCGCGATTTTAGATTTAGAAGAAAGCCTTGATCAAGACAAGGTTTTGGAGGTAGCTGACTTAGCGGGCAAGGAAGTTGGGGTGGACGCAGAGGCGGTACTAGATAAAGTAAAAATTTTAGCCATAAGAAGAGAGCAGCTTAAATGGCAGGTATTTTCGTGGTTGACCGGCAAGCATGGCAAAAGAGTGATCGGGGAAAATGTGTTTATCGGCGAAGAAGGGGGGACGAGGCTGCCTTTTGGTTATACTTGATGGACATTTTTAGGCATGAGTATAGGGAGGGGGAAAAGACGAAAGAGCTAAGAAACCACTTAGTTGCTTGGGTGGGCATGGGATTAAGGGCCTCAAGACAGGAAGCCCATGATAAAAAGGCGGAAATTCCAGGGAAGCGAGAGCGGCTAAGAAGTGCCAGAGAAGAAGCGGGCAATGGCAACTTTACCGTCTTAAGCCAAATGGTCAGCGACCACAAGTTTGCCGACAAAGAAGTTGACGTTGGCAATTGGCAGAGACAAGCTAGGGAGTTGGAAGATTTATTTAACAGGATTGAGCAAGGTTCGGAAATAACTTTGGATGATGTCAGAATTGCCGGACTTGAGGCATTTACTTTGGGGCTAGCGTATTTGTTGCGTCCGGAAAACGAGGCAACGTTAAGGCAGTTGGGGCTAGACAGCGAGGCGGGAAGAAGATGGTTGGAGCAACTTCAATCCGACCCCCGCGAAGCAGACGAGGCGACGAAATTGGAACAAGAAAGGTTCGTTCGGGCAGTAAAACTTGAATTAACCCTTGAAGACATAACCACTTTTGGCATCGGTAGTAAATGGCAAAGATATGTGCCGGCGGACGAAGGAGAGAAAGACATTGATTCTTATTTGAAAGAAGCTAAAAAAGAAACTGGTTGGCCAGGTTTACGCCGGTTGCATTACTATCAGGCTTATCTAGAGGATTATTTTAAATATATCGCTAAGAATTTAAGGGGTTGGCGGCCGCAGGTAAGAATTCCCAGAAGAAAAGGAACGGCGCCGCGCTACACAAACATAAAACCCTGGGAATGGGTGAAAGAAGCGATGGGGCATATGAGAGACACCTCGCCCCATGACGATATTTATTTTCAGCCCCACTTTACCACCGGTTACGCTTTGTCAAAGCTGTGGGCTAACGTAGCTAAAAAAGATATTGCCGAAGATCCAGTATCGGTCACCCAAAAAATGGTTGATCAATGGTTGAATGACGGTATGTTTACCGAAGCCATGGTGCCGGTGCCGTGGTTGATCGGCGAGGGGGTGGAAAATCGCGGAGAAGACCCCGAAGGCTATCTTAAATCAACAGAAAGATTTTTAACCCTGCAGAAGAACCTGTTGAGGGTTACAGTATCTCAAGGTTTCTTTAGGGAGCTGGCGACTCTACCGGTGGTGACAGCCGAACAGGCTTACGGCCGGCTGATTAATGACCGGATGTTTTTCCATGCGGCGCCACTATTAAATGAAGGCTTGTTGCGACCGATGGAGAGAACGCCTTATATATTAGGGATTATCGACATTGAAGATGAAGTTAGAAACGGCAACATTCAAATTATTTCCGATGAGCGGCTGACCAAAGATAATGAGGGGAACTTGATTGAGGTGTATGACTCGAGGTTTAGAAAAGTCCAAATGGAGTTAATAGGCGGTTTGCTAACAGCGGGGAGCGATCGGGTGTTTGCCCAGATACATTTGTTCGGCTGGAACAAAATGCAGATGCCCTGGGACGAGTCGGAGCAGCCGTTAAACCAAGGGTTGTATTTGTGGGAAACGATGCAAAACTGGGCCGGATTGGACAACTTAACTAACCCTCGGGTACAACTGCAGAGCATTAGGCAACAGTTGTTTGAGGCAGCCTCAGACCCCTTTATTTGGGACACGGAAATAATCGACGGTAAAGTGCAGTATTCCTTTGTGCCGGAGGCGTGGGTAGCGATTTGTGAGCGGTTTTATGGCTTCAACTTAAGAGACCACGAATCACTAGTTGAGAGATTTGGTGAAAATGGGGTTCAAGAGTTTAGGAGCAGGTTTGAAGAGGCGATGTTTGCTTATCAAGAGGGAGTAATGAAGGCGGTGTGGGGGGTGGATTTCGAAGGCCTTGAAGGAACGCCAGAGCTTTTAGGCGTATTTTCTACCTACATAAAAGGAGTGGTGTGGAGAATTTTGGGTTATTATGGAGCGGAAACAGAGTTTGGTCAGAAACCATCAGAAGCGCCTGAAAGGATAGTTATTCCGCCAGTCGAGTTAAGATGGGTTGACGAGAACGGAAACCAAAGGAGTGACAGTTTGCCTGCGATTATCATGGGGTCAACCCCAAACCCAGCAGAGATCGCTAAGGACGTAGCCGAGGGGGAAGACAGAAAGTTAGTAGATATAGAGATTGACGGGCGTATTCAAAAGGCTGTTGAAGTAAGATACGCTTTGGCCCGGGTTTATCACCGGGATCCTTATTATCGAGAACTGCCGGTTTTCTCAGGACAAGAGTATGAAGAAGCGGCTAAATTGGCATTTTTGAATTTGCCTCAGCCAAGATCAAGGAATAGGGAAGAGCGCGAGCCGGGTACGGTTGCAGAACAGTTGGTACGAAAGTTGGCCCTTATTGCCAAATTGTTAGATAAAGATATGGTCCCGGACCGGGAGGCGGCAGTAGCGGATGAAGACCAAAACATGGTTAGATTGGTGGAAGAACTAGAACAATTTGCCATTAATATCGGCATTGGCAGAGAGCCGGCGGTGTTGGCAAATTTGATTTACGGGGCCTTAGAAAGCGAAAAAGTAATAGATCCAAGGACTAATGAGGAGAAGGTAGTTAGGTACAGGAAGAGCAACTTGGAGATGCGGGGGCGGGCCTTTGAAGCAATTAGAGAGTTTTTGGCAAAACCCGAGGGCTTAAGAGCCTATTTGAAGCTGATGTACTTTTATGATATTGGGCAAATGGCCTCCGAAGTTGTGGACGGAGCAGTAATAGAAAGAGCGATGAATCTTGTAGGTCAAGAAAGGCCGCTACAGATGAAAGTTGAAGACTGGTTGGGGGCGGTGGAGTTCATGAACGTTGTGCCTAATAAGCCGGAAGAGTTGAAGTTGATTACACATGAAATGGTGAAGCGCGCCAACTGGCGGCGGGAAGGGCTAGTTGACATGGTGGATGAGAAATGGGAGTCGGTGGGGATTCTGTTTAAGATGAAGCGGGTGGTGCAAAAGCGGCTGTATTACTATTTGACCCAAGAGCCGGTGAGGAGGATTAAGGCCTTAGGGATAGGCATAAGTATAAAACTCAAGCGCGATATTTTAAAAACAGCCATTGAGGCCCAAGATCCGGAATCTGCCAGAATGGCCACCAGACAGCTATCGGAAAAAATCGGCACAATTAAACAGATGTTTGAATTAATGTCCGAACTAGCAGAGGCACGGCTAGGAGATTTAGCCAAGGAAGTGTTTACCTTAAAGGGTAAAGAGATATTTATTGGTTGGTTGGAAAAGAAGGATGTGCAGACTTTAAGGGCAGACTTGGTGCCTTATTTCTGGAGCACGTTGGGGGAAAGGTTGGCTAAGAGAGGAGAGAAGGGTCTGGTTAGGGTGTTCTTGGAAACATTTTGGCATTGGAGAGAGGGTTGGGATGGTTTGAACTGGAAAGCTCACCTATGGCGACACGGGAGATATCCGATTTGGTCTACGATTTTCGGTTGGCCTTTTGAAAAGATGGGAGCACCTGGAGTCAAAGAGTGGATAAAGAAGGTGTGGGATCCCGTCCGGGGGCCGTTGGCATTCTTTGAGTTTGTCCCGCCTACTACTACTTTGGTACAACTTTTATCAACGGCTGAGGCAGTAAGCCAAAACTTTGCTTATTTAACTACCCTTGAGAAGTTTCTCCAAAATGCCGACCTAGTGACATTGGCCAAAGTGGCCGAGGGTATTAATGGAGTTTTATCAAGTGCTGGGGGTCCGGTTTTGGGGTTTGTCATCGCCTACATCCCCTGGCACTTCGGGGTTAAGTTGGTTAACTATTTAGCCTATAATTTAATTGAGCACGTGGTGAGAAACGGTGGGATTAATATAAACTTGAGAGATATCCCAATTCAGATTCCAATATTGAATAAGATTAAAATTCAGATCCCAATTCGGAAGTTATTCAGGCCAGGTGGACAGCCACCCGATTGGACTAAGGGCAATCCGGATTATAATATGAAAAACTCCGACGAGTTTGTGGAGATTGAGAAAGAGCATAAGCTTTAAAATGGCGGAAGATATAGGAGCAAGAATAGAGGGCGAGGGTGGGTGGGGAGAAAAACCATTGCAGCCGATTAATTTGTCTAGGATAGACGTGAGCGAATTTCGGGATTTAGGTTTAGGCGATGAGGGTGAGGTTGGTGAGGGCAGCCTAGAGATGATTAGGCCCGGGGAGGTGATTGATGAGGCAGTTGAAACTGTAAAAGATGCCTTGAAGACCAAAAAGGCCACCGTTGGTCAGTTAAAATCAATGGTTCCGCTTATGGCTCAAGTTTTTTTACAAGAAGGTGGTAATTCATCTTCTTGGAGCGAACCAAAATCAAGCGAGGAGTTTGTGCCGTGGGTGTTGATGGCGGCGGCGGGGATCGGTTTGGCTTTGGCGTTGTGGAAAAAAGATGAGATTGGACAGTTTATGAATAAACTAAGTCAGAGGGGGGCGATAAAAGAACTAAAAAGAGCGGGCCTAGAAGAGATTGCGGGAGGACCGGCTGGTCGAGTTGAAATTCAAGAACCGGCGGGGTTGGAAACTAAAGAAGAGAAAGCGCGAAAAAAGAAAGAAAAAAGAAAGAAAAGGGTAAAAGCGATAAAGAAAGCGACACGACAGGCGATGATTCTTATTACAATAGCAGGCAGCGTGGGGGGCGCATTCTGGTTAGGAGTAGATAAGGTTATGGGGATGATTGATGTTTGGAACGAAGTTAACCCTGTTAGGGAGCAAGCAGTGGAAGAAGGGTTGATCTCCGGCATTCCCGGGGTGGACGAGATTAGCCCCCAAGCTACAGGGGAGATGATTCAAAAAAGTCTCGAGATGAGAAAAATGCTGGCTTATTATGATGATTATAGCGAGCCCTCGACGTGGGGAGGAGAAATGGCGTGGGGGGTAAATAAAAGCGAACCGCTTTTAAAACTGGAAAATATCGATGACGAGAAAACCCAACAGTTTTCTGCCTGGAAAGGGGCGAGTTGGATTTTTGGGGTTTATACCGAAGGCTATTTGTCGGAACCAAACCCTTTACTGGTTGACTATTGGTCTGAGCAGTGGCAGCTTAGTGCGATTGAGAGGTTTGATTTGGAAAATAGCTGGTTAGAATTTAGCCGAGACCGAAAGGCAGCCTATGGTTACTTAGAGGAGTTGAATATAAAAAACAGGCTTGGCGATAAAGGCGAGGAGATAATTAAATTTTATAGCGAGGCCAACAGGTTGTTTGAGGTTTATCCGGGAGAAGCCGGCTGGGAACAAAGATGGCAAGCTTTGAAAGCATGGGTGGAACAGCAAAAACAGACAGAGCCAACTCCGACAGCAGAGGCTTCGACAGGAGAAACTGTCTCTTTGTCCAGGATGCTGGCGTTGGCGGGGTTGGCTCACATGGGAGGAACCAGGAGGGATTTTTTAAATGGGTTGACGTTGTTGGTAGGAGCGGCGGCGCTAGGGCCGTTGGGGAAAACACAGATAAAGGCTGACGAAGAAGAGATTTAACCCAAGAGGCTGCCGATAATAGGAATTTTTCGCAGAGTGCCGGAAACATCGGGTGCGGCGGCGCTGGTGATGCCGGCTTTAACGCTTAAGAGTTGGTCGAGAGCCTGGGGGATTTGGGCGGAGGCCATGAGGATGCCTAGGCCGATAAGTGGCTCGAGAACTCTTGGGTCGGCAGTAGTAATGACTTGGGCTGACCCAGGAGCAAGAACGCCAGTCTTATTTAATGGAGGAAGGCTCGGGAGGTTTAAGCCGATATTAGAATCGACAATATAGGCGGCCAAATAGAACATAAAAGCCATGGCTGGGAAAGTAAGGGCGGCAGAAAGCATTTGCCGGAAAAAGTTACTGACTACTTCTTGGCGACCCGGAATGGCAGAAAAAAGAAAGACAAAAGGAGAAAAGATGGTTTGAAGAATTAGGGTGACGTATTTAGTAATCAGGGCAAAGAAGATTTTGATGCCGGTGCCAAGAAGCGTAAAGGCAAAAATCAAGGGAATAATTTTGTCGGTGATGGTTAAAGTGGTCTTGGCGCACTTACTGCCCGGAAGTTTATTTATTCCAGGTATTTCACAAATAAGTGCAAAAAGGGTTCTACCCAGACCACCGATAAACTCGCCCAATTTGTTAATAACGCCTGCTCCGCCAAAACTCCTTCCGGTTAAAAGGTCACCGACAAAGTCAAGGGTATAAGGATCTGGATTGGGATCAAGTTGGTTTAAAGGAAATTCTTTATAGTAGATGGTGTTGATTAGGTTGTGACCAAGATAAACCGTGTCGATAATCAGGCCGGCAATGGCAAAGCTAAAGGTGACTAAAATGAGCCCAACGACGATTCGGGGTAGGGCGAGTTGGACATTGATGACGGTTTGAGGGTTTAAGCGGGTGCGGAACATGATCATCAAGCCGATAACCACTAAAACGACTACAAACAAAAGATAGGCGACGTTGCGGCTGATAGTCCAGAGTTCAAGGATGGCCTGGTCAGAGTCACCGGTGAGAAACTTACTGCCTTCACCGATGGCAATGGCCGGTTTGGCTATGCCGGCATTTTTTCTTAAGTAGGCTAAATAGTCCAGAGAAGATAGGGGGCGTTGGTCGTAGAGTTTGGCAATGAGGCTGGCTGTTACGCCAGTGGCCCCCCCGGCGATGGGGTTGCCGTTTTCGTCATAAGCGCCAACAATGGCAACGTTAAGCGAATCCATTAAGATGGGGATCATGCCCGAGCTGCCGTTGGGGGTGAGCTTGCCTGCCATAAAGCTTTCCAGGTTCATTTCCGGCGAGGTGACGGCCTGGATGAAAGTATCGGAGGAGGGGGCAGTTTGGGCGTGAACCGCGACCGTAAAGCGTAAGCCATAAACCGCAATCAGCAAAACCAAGAAAAATTTGAGCAGGCGGGACATAAGCTTAGGTTAGCACAATTACTGGTTAAAGTTAATAGTTTCGTTGGCGCGGCAGACGCCGGAACCAATCGGTTGAGCTAAGTAAACGCTGTTGGTAATGGAAAAGGGCTGGTCGGTGAGCGAGTGGGCGGTGTAGCAGACTTCGTAGATGGTGCCGCCGGGGATAAAGTAGAGGAGTTGGTCAAAAAGATATGGGAAGAACTCGGCCAGAGCGGCGTTGATTTGTTCCTGGGTGAGGGTAAAGAAATTTTTAAACGGCTCAAGCAGCGAGCTGTCAACGTCGATGTCTTTGATGGCCTCGATATCCTGTTTGAGTTGGTTTTTGACCGCTTCGTCGTCGGTAGCTTCAAGCTGGGCTTCAAGTTCATCGATAATCGCTTGTTTTTCTTGTTCGGGGTCGGCGGCTGTGGCGATGCGGACCAGGATACCGACATAGTATTGAGTGATTTGGGTGGCGACGCCAGGGAGTTCGGTAAGGGGCTTTGGCCCTTCGGGGGCAGACAGGGCAACGTCGAGAGTATTCCAGATAAAGCCGGCCAAATTAAATTCCGGCCAGCCGGCGACATAGTATTCGTCGTTCTCCAGGGTCGGGGCGGATTTGCTTTGAACAAAAGTGGGGTTGGGGCGGAGCTTTAGGGGAATAAGCGACGGGTCGGTGGGAGTTTGGCGGGAGGCCGCGACCGAGTTTCTGTCGATTTCAACCAGCTGAGGATCAACAAAGGCCTCAAACATGATGTAGGAGTATTGGATGATCTGATCGTTGGTGACGACAAACTGAGGGCAAAGCCTGGCCGATTCAGAGGCGGTCAGGGAAGTGGGAGCTTCGGTATCAAGGTTAAAACAGGCAGAAACAGGGCCGGTAGCCAGTTCCTGTTGGGCGCTCCAGAATGAGGAAAAGATGATAAAGCCGGCAATGACGGTAACGGCGACAACCGAAGCCACGGCTAGGGCGGTAGATAAGACAGCCATGGTGATGGCGCCTGCGCCCAAGCCTGCCAGGACGAAGTTGATGCCTGAAAGAACGGCTTGGCCGACAAAAGCCCCCAGGCTTCCCAAGAAAGCGCCGATGGAGGGAATCAGGGCGGACAAAAGAGGCAGGCCGATAGTCCAGGCAAAGACGTACCAGGAAGGCAGGGCGACTCCAAAAAGGCCTAAGACAAATTGGGAAATGGTGCCGATGAAGAAGCCAGCCCAAGCAATGTAGTTGGCTTGGGCAAAGGGGAGTTTAAGAGTTGACTGGAGAGCTTTGTAAAACAGCAAGAAGCTGGCAGAGCCGGCCAGCGGTCCGGCGATCCAGGCCAGGGGAGCCGGCACGCCGGCGGCGATTAAGGGCTGGATCAGGCCAAAGCCGGCAAAAAAACCAGGGTTGAAGAAGTTTTGAAAGTAGGGACTAATTCGGGCCCAGGAGTTTTTAAGAAAGCGGGTCACGTCTTGGGCAATTCTGAACCAAGCTCTTTCCGAGCCAGCACGAATGACGCCTTCCGGAGCGCCGTAGGCGATTCTAAGCCAAGTACGATAAATGACATTTTGGTAAAAACGCGAGAAAACAGAGCTGGGGTTTTTCAGGCTTAAATAGCGCCAGTGGGGAGAGGAGAAGGTTTTGCCAAGAATATTCCACTGCCTTTGAGTCAACTTTTCTACTAAGAGCTTAAAACCGTTAAAAGGAACTCTTAGCCACCAGTTGTTGTAAAGAAAGTTGGCAAGACGGTTGATGGGGCCGGGTTTTAAACCGGGAACGTAGCCTCTGCGAATGGCTTGTAATTCCGTTTGTCTTAATTCTAGTGACGCTTGTTTTAACTGTTGACCGAATTGTCTGGTGTAGGGAGATTCCATTAAAGTTTTTGATTCGAGCAGCATGGCTTCGGATTTGACCCCGCGGATAAGGTCAAGATATTCTTTGGTCCAGGCAACTGGAGTTGGACCGAACTTGGGGTGAACGTAATTACCTAGTCTGGCGATTCTGGCGGCGGTGTTATAAAAAGCGCCGACGCCGGTGCCTAGTCCGGCAAAGCCAGCCCCGGCGGCATTTACCGGCAACCCAAACCAGCTGGTGAAAACGGCGTTGGGGAAAAGAGCGCTGCCGAGTTGGTAGCCGAGATAACCGGCAGAGACAGTGGTGGGGCTGAAGACACCGCGGGCAAATTGGGAAGCAGTGGTGCCGCCAACGCGATAGGCATTAAGCCAGCGGTTGGAGGTAAAGAATTCTAAAACCTTGGCTCTTAAAATTTTGACGCCGGGGATGTAGTCCAGAAGAGAAGTCAGACCCAGGCCAACGGTGTTGATAGCCAAGCCGAGGGTAAGATCGATTAAAAAGCCGGCCAGAAGCTGGGCGGCAAAGCTGAAAGGATCTTTATCGGTGTCTCGCAGTCTTTTGGCGGTGTTTCTAAAGAACTTACCGAAAATGTTTCTGAAGCCGGGGGTATCGTGTTTGGCTAAAAGCCCGGTGAGTTGTCCGTCGATTTGGCCCAGAGTTTTTTTGTCGTTTTTTTTGACTGCCTCTTGGCGGTTTTTAAACAGTTGATTGAGGCGGTAGTTTAGTTGCCTGGTGTCTTCGTCGGTTCTGCCCGATAACTTGTCCAAAAAGTCGGCGGCCGAGTGGCTGGCTTGGGAAGCGGCAAGAATGGGGGTGAAGACGGCTTTGGTGACATTTTCTCCGTTGTAACCTGCGTAGGTGATTCTTGACAGTAGCGGGGCACCGCCTTTGGATAGGACCGCCATAACGCCCCGGGTAGGCAGAGCCAAAAACTCAAAGGCGCTTGTTTCCGGCAAGGTTTTCATGTAGTAGTAAATCGACATGGCGTTTAAAGGGTTTTTCATCCAGGCCATTTCAAAGGCGATTTTTTTGTGTTCCATTTGTTTCATCAGGTCGCCAGCCGGGCCAAGAAGGGTGAAAAGAAACAAGTTAGTGGCTTGGTGAAGTTGAAAGTTTAATAGCCCGGCGCGATAGAGTTTGAGGTAAGCCCAGGTGTTTTGACCGAATCTGGCTGCGCCGAGTTTGGCATCTGGTGAAGCAAAATGTTCAAAGTAGCCAGTTTTAAAAGAGTTAAGGTACTTTTCGATTTTTTCTTGGTTGTTTTTGAGGTCTTCTTGGATGGTTTGCCATTTTTGCTGGGGGGTCTGTTCGGCGGCGGGCTCGACAAGCTCTTCGGCGGTTTTAACCGGAGGCGCTTCGGGCAGGGCCTCGGGCTGGGGTTGACGCTGAAAGGGTGGGGCGTTTAGGGTTCGGTCGAGAAGGGGCTTTAGGTCTGGATTTTTTTCGATGAGGCGATCAAGGCGGCGTTTTTGGGCGCTGTCGCGTTCCTGCCACCGAATTCGGTCTAAGACGTAGTAAGGGTCGGAGCGAAAAGCGGCGATTAACTCGTTGTCTTTAACTTGAGATAGACGACGTCTTTCGAGAGCTTGAGAGGCAGGGGTGACGGCCACTCTTTGACCAAAGAGGCCCTCTTCTAAGCTGCTTGGTTGAAACGGTGCGGCAGCTGGGGCGCCTTTGGGCGGTTTTTGCGGAGGTTCTCCAGGTGGTGTGGCGGTAGCGGTCTTTTGGTCCGGCGGCTTTTGCGGCGGCGGCACGGCCGTGCCGGTTTGGGTTTTGGTGGTTTGATCGGTGTCGGGCAGAGCGGCCATAAGATTATCTTAGCAAGGATTAAATCTGGGGGCTAGCGGCGGGCTTGCCCGCCATAGCTTTAGCGGCGGCGAGGGGTGAGGAATCTAAGCGGCAGGAGAAGAGCGAGATTGAGAATAAGGATAAGGGCGAAAAGAGAAGCTAAAAGCCAAAACAGGTTGGCGGTGAATTGGGGGATGGCGGCTGGTAGGTTTAAGTTGGCGAGCTTGAAAACGCCGAGGAGAATTAAGATTAAAACCACGGGGACGCCGGCGGCTTGAAGGTCGGAGGGGGAGGAGAACATGGTGTTGGCGATGGCAAAGACCAAGTAAAGGGTGAGGGCGAGGCGGTAGAAGGGGAGAAAGGCAGAAAGGGTTTGGAGTTGGGACAGGAGGTTTTCGGCCAGATTCAGATTTAGCCCCACACGGATTAAAAGGTAGAGGACAATTAGGCCGACGACAAAGGGCGCGGTGCCGATGAGGGTGAGGCGGATCGGGTCGGTGGCGGCGATTTGAGCCGAGCCCAAGCGGAGCTCCCCCTCACGAAGCTGGGGTTTTAAGGATAGCTCGCCGGTGGGGACGCGCAGGAGTTCAGCAGATAAAATATGGGAGAATTCGTGCAAAAAAACTCCGGGCAAAAGGAAGAAAAACAGCAAATTGACGGTGGCTTCCTGGGAGTGAGTCAGGCGCATCAAGAGCTTGATCAAGTGGCCGATGAGAGCGCGGGAGGAAAGATAAAGGAGAATGGCGGTGAGGATGAAGGCGAGAAGAGATAAAAGCATAGAGATTATCGTTTCCTTTCTCGGCTATCAAGGTAGCGTTTTACCGCTGCCAGCGAAGTCAACCAGTTGCGTTTTTCTTTGTATGCCGCCAGCTTGCCTTGGCGGGCCAGCAAATTAAGATACTTGGCGGAAAAAGAGGTTTTTTTAGCAATAATGGCTAAGGGGTAAAATTTTTCTCTGGGTTTAGTCGTCGGCGTTAGGGTTTTCAAATAAATGTCTAAAGACCTTTCCACCGTTTGAGCAGCAAAACGGATTAAAGGCTGATAATTATTCTTGTCTGCCTCCTGTAGTACCCGATAATATTTTTGGCGGTCGTTTTTCAAAATGACAGCTAAAGGGTAAGCTTTTCTCATTAAGATTAGATTCATCACTAGTCTGGCAGTCCGGCCGTTCCCGTCTAAAAAAGGATGGATAAAGACCAACTGGTGGTGGAGTCTTGCCGCCAGCTCAATTGGGTGGAGGCGATGGCGGTTTTTTCCAAGCCAGCTGATTAATTTATTCATGGCTGCGGAAACCGCGCTGGCATCCGGCGGGGTGTGGTTACTACCGGCAATGAAGACATTAGTTTTACGGTAGCGTCCAGCCCAATCAGCCTCGGTTTTTTTCATGATTAGACTGTGGAGCTCGCGGACTAATTTTTCGGAAACAGTCACCTTTTTTTGCGGCCGAACCAGTTCATATAAAAACTCCAGGGCCTCGTGATGATCTTTGGCTTCCAAGTGATCTTTTAGAGGTTTGTTTTTAACGGTAATGCCCTCATTGATCACCCAAAAGGTTTCTTTAAGAGTTAAGCTGTTACCTTCAATAGCGTTGGAGTTGTAGGTCATTTCTATCTGGAATTTTTCCTGGAGTTTTTTAACGGCCACTGGCGGCAAGGGGCGTAGTCGGCGCAGTCTTACTAGTTTTTGGTCAACTCTGGAGAATAAAGCATTAATATGGTTTACCATAGTTTTAATGATATACCATATTAAGAGTTTGTCAAGGACTAGGATTATTGGGTTTTGATGGCGGAGAGAAAATCGTTCGGTTCTTGGAGCTTAAAAAAAGGCCGGGTCCAGGCGAGGCGGGTGCCGATTAAAGTCAGCAGAGTAACCAGGCCGAAGAGGAAGGGTTTTAAAGTTTTTAAAAAATAGAGGCTGGCGTAAGCCGCACCCGATAAAATCGACAAAAAGGAAAAGGCAATAAGGCCGGAGACAGTGGTCGACAGGGTGGACTGATTAAGGCCGGTTAGGGTCTGGATGATGCCCGGGCCGGAAGGTTCTCTCCACCTCGCAGGAGTCGGCTCCGGCTGGAAGCCGGCCGTCACCTCCGAGGAGGATCCAGTTGTTTGGGGAGAGAGTTGGCCGACCATGGATTTTAATTTTTGCAGCTGGTCGGCGGCGACCCTAACCTTGCCGGTACCCTGGCAGGTGGGGCAGCCAACGCCGTTACAATTTGGGCAAGTTAGGATCTGATAATCTGCCATATTAATTTCTAATTGATCTAATTTCTAACTAATGTCTAATAACTCAATGTCAAATTAACTATTAGTTATTGATATTTGTGAATTGGTATTTGTTTAGGTCAATTAGGTTAATTAGTAATTAGGTTAATTTTACTATTTAATCTTTTCAGCTCCCCATTCAATCTTATCACCGCTTTTAAGCTTGCCGGCGATAATTAGTTCGGCGATGGGCTCTTCGATGTGATTTTGGATCAGGCGTTTTAAAGGCCGGGCGCCGAACTCGGCGACGTTGCCTAAGTTGGCCAACTTTTCCAAAGTGGCATCGGGGACTTCGAGGTTGACGCCTTTTTCTTTAAGGCGGTTTTGGACTTGGGTGAGCTGGAGGCGGGCGATTTGCTTGATGGCGGCAAGGTTTAACTGGTTCATCAAAATGATGTCATCGATGCGGTTTAAAAACTCGGGGCGGAGGTGGTGGGAGAGAGCCTTCATCAGGTCGGTGCGATTGACTTTTTCATTAAGGTCTGACCTTTCGCCTGCCGGCGAGCCCTTCTCGGCTTGCAGCCGGGAATTCCTGTTAAGGTCAGACCTTGGTAGGACGCTTGGTAAAAACTCGGAAACGTCGATGTTCGAGGTCATGATGATGATGGTGTTTTTAAAGTCGGCGGTGTGGCCTTGGGAGTCGGTCAAGCGACCGTCTTCCAGGACTTGAAGAAAAATATCAAAAACTTTGGGGTGGGCTTTTTCCAGCTCGTCAAGAAGAATCAAAGAGTAAGGATGGCGGCGGATGGGGTTGGTCAGCTGGCCGCCCTCTTCGTAGCCGACGTAGCCCGGCGGGGCGCCGATTAACTTATCGGCGGTGTGGGCTTCGGTGAACTCGGACATGTCGAGGCGCACCATGGCTTTTTCGCTGTTGTAGACGGTGCGGGCCAAGGCTTTAGCTAGTTCGGTTTTACCGACACCGGTAGGGCCCAAAAGTAGAAACGAGCCGATGGGGCGGTTGGGGTCTTTGAGGCCGGCGCGGGATCTTTTGATGACGTCGGCGACAGCCTTGACGGCTTGAGCCTGGCCGATGATTTGTTGTTTTAATTTGTCTTCGAGACCCAAAAGTTCGAGCGATTCTTTTTCGGTCAAAGAAGTCACCGGAATGCCGGTTCGCTGGGACAAAACAGCTTTGATGTCTTCGACGCTGACGGAAGTTTTGCCGGCGACTTTGGCGCCGGAGGTGGCCTCATCTAATAAGTCGATGGCCTTGTCGGGAAGGAAGCGATCGGCAATGTAGCGGCTACTAAGGTCAATGGCGGCCTGAAGCACCGGCTGGTCGAGGGCAACGCCGTGGTGCTTTTGAAGTTTTTCGGCGACGCTAGCCAAGATTTTAAGAGTGTCTTGGCTGCTGGGCTCGTCGACTTTGACCGGTTCAAAGCGCCGCTCAAGCGCCGCGTCTTTTTCAATGTACTGGCGGTATTCGTCGGCGGTAGTGGCGCCGATGACGTTGATGTCGCCGAGGTTTTGCAGGCGTTCTTCCAGTTCGCCCTGATAGGAGGTGCCGGCGAGCATCGAGGTTAAATTGAGGCTGTAGATTTGAACGTCGGCGAGTAGTTTAGGGACGTCGTTTTGGGAAATTTTTAGGGCCAGGCCCTCGACGATGGCGGTCTTGCCCACTCCCGGGTCGCCCAAAAGGACGGCGTTTGATTTGGTGCGGCGGGCCAGAATCCGAATCAACTGGTCGATTTCTTTTTGGCGGCCGATGACCGGGTCGAGTTTGCCGGTCTGGGCTTTTAAAGTTAGGTTTTCGGCGTATTGCTCCAGGGTTGAAGTCTTTTTGGAGCCGGTTTTTTTGGCGGCCGAACCGGCGTGACGGATAAAGACTCTGACGTCCTGGGCGTCTAAAGGGGGTTTTAAATAGTCGTTTAGGGGGATTAAAAAGTGAAGCAGGGTTACTTGTGGGTGGTTGGTGATTAAACTTTCGCCGTAGGCCAGATAGAGAATTTTTTTAAGGTCCGCTCCCAGGCTGACGCGGTTTACCCCGACCGTAGCGTCGGGGCCGGCGGCATCACTTTTCCCAGCCAGCTCGGCCTTGAGGCTAGTGAGCAGCGAACGGATTTGAGCCTGCCGGTTTAGGACCTCGATTAAGTGGGCCGGCTGGGCGTGGGCATAGCCATTTTTGGCGGCCAGCATCAGGGTGTCGGCGAGAATTTCAAGCGCTTCTTGAGAAAAGGCGGCGGAGATGTCGGCGGCTTGAAGCATAATTTCTAATTGACCTAATTTCTAAGTAATATTTGATAAGAAAAAAGAATAATGCCTACGGCAACGGACAGAAGAATGGCGCGTTTGATTAAGAAAAAACGCTTCAAAAACTTTCTGGTTTTAAGGTCGATAAAGTCGGGGAGGTTGAAGACAATCGGTTGGTCTTCCTGGAGGGCGTAGACGCCGTGGCCGTCGCAGGTTTGGCAGGCTTGACCGCCGGTTTGGCCCGTTCCCTGGCAGGCCTCGCAAGTGACGACGGCGATCGGTAGGGCAGGCTCGAAACTCATGAGTTTATGATAGCACAGAAGCTAGGGGGTGGCGGGGAGATAGGCGGTGATTTCGGCTGTGTTACCAGTTTCTAGCTGGGCGGTGCCGGTGAGCTGAAAGACGGGTAAAAGCATCCCTTGATTGGCTTGGGCTTGGTAGCCGAGGTTTAGGTGTTGGTAATCAGCGGAGGTAACTTTAGTAGCGGTGGTAGGATAGGCGCGGGGGCCGGTTTTTAATAAAGTGACGGTGGGGAGGCCGGCTTGAATGTCTTGACTAACTTGGTCGGCGGTTTTTAAAGGATAGGTAGTGGTTTTGAGTTCGCCCGGATTGGTTAGGTAAGTAGAGTAAAGCAGGGCGGGGAGTTGATAGTCAACGATAAAGATGTTGCCGGCGCTGGTGACGGAAATAGCGATGGGAGCGTTATCGAGGTTGGTAGAAAAAAGCGGCAGGCGGTTTAAGGTGGGGAAAAAGGAAAATTGGTAAGTGTCGGCAAGAGCAGGATCAGCGACCGGTTCTAGCTGACCTTCATGGCTTTGGTAGTAGCTGGTTTGGTGGGGCGTATCTTGATCCATCAGGCGGTGGTCGGCCAGCCAAGTTTTGGCTATGGTGAGAGCATCTGGTTCTATCACCTGAGTAGAGTCGGAAAATTCAGAGGCAGAGACTTTTATGTAAAACTGGCCGGTTTGGAGATTGAGGCTTAGGGTGCTGGTGCCTTTTTTCCAGACAAGGTGGGGAACGGAGTTAAAAACCATTTCCTGGGGGGGTTCGATAAAGTTTAAGCTTTGGGCCATGGGGTTAAAAAAGTTTTGCAGGTCGAGGGAGGAGGCAGAATGTTGATAGACGGCGATGCTGGTTTGATCGCTTGGCGGGGGAGCTTGAAGTTGGTTTTGCCCAGGGCGAGAGAATTGATAAATGGGGTTATATGATGGTGGTGGCAGAAGTCCTTGTTGACTGGGTTTGGATTGGCGCAGGGCCGGAAGCAAAATAACCAAGGCTATCAGGAGAACTCCCAAACCGATACCGAGGGCGGTTTTGGGTTTGGCTTTGAGCCAAGAGGTAAGCTGGTTCATGGTGTCAGATAATTTTAGCATCAGTTGCATAAGGGTTCTCCGGTGTTACAGGAGCAGCCTGGGATGGCGGCGCAAGGGTCGGCGGTCAAGCCAGAGTAGTAGAAGTTGTAATAAGCACCGCCTTGGGATAGGCCGAGGTGGAGGTGAGATTCAGAGCTTTGACCAGTATTGTCTTGGATGCCGACTTGGGTGGCGGTATCGACCTGCTGGCCGACGCTGACAAACTGGCCGTCGGAGAAGCTGTCCATGTGGCCATAGAGGGTAAACGAGCCGTTGCAGTGGTCGATGATGACGCAGGCGCCAAAGTCGCCGCAGCCATTGGGCGAGCCATTGGTATAGTAGATTTGCCCGGAGCCGGCGGCGTAGACAGGTAAGGTGAAGGGAACATTGTCTTTAGCGTTGGGGCCACCCGGGTCCATGTCCAGGCCGCCGTGGCAGTAGGCACCGCGTTCTTCTTTATAGCAGGAGGTAAGGTAGGCGTTGTCGACGTCAAAAGCGTAGGGCCAGTCGAGCCAGGTTCCTGACGGGTTGGGGCCGCCGCTGCAGGTGGGCGGAGTCGGGCTGCCTCCGCCTGGAGGCGGGCTGCCTCCGCCAGGCGGAGAAGAGGCGCCAGGAGTTTGGGCCAAATCGCCGGCGGTGCCAAAGCCGCACTGGTCGCTGAAGGGTTGATAGGCTTGGCCGGTAACGAAGGGTTGGAGTTTAGCCAGGATGCGTTCCTTTTGGCAATGAATGTAGCCTAAGTATTTGTAGTAGAATTTGGCTGGTTTGGGCGGTTCGCGGTAGCCGGCTTCGGCCCTGCCGGGGGTAAAGTCATACTCAATGTTGGTTTCGGTGGGGTTGCCGACTCCAAGCCAGTTTTCCGGAGGCGGGTTGTCTTCAAGTAAAGGTTTAAAGATGCCAAAAAGAGCTCCGGGGCCGGTAACTAAGCGAGTCATGAGAGTGTCTAGAAACGGGGTGTAGGTTTTAAAGTAAGTCGGATCATAGCGGAGGTCTTGTTTGATAAGGCAACCGGTGTAGTCAATGCCGGCGATTCCTGCTATTGGGTTGACGCACCTTTCGCACGAGTAGAGGTCACCGCAGGCAGAAGGTTGACTAGCCGGGCCGACGTATTCGGGGTTATCAATAGTTTTATACACCAGAGTGGTGACGACGTCTTCTTGGGCAAAGTCACCCGACGAGGGGATTTGGGTATTGCCGGGATCGCAGACCGGGCCGAGGCCATCCCATTGAGACTGGTTTTCATCGGAAATGATCCACCAGGGTTCCTCTGATTTAAGATACCAAGGGGCGGGGGTGAACCACTGGTCTGCCAGTTGGGGATCTTGGTCGTAATCGTGGGTTTCTTGAGGAGAAAGTAAAAAAGCCAAGGAGCTGCCGACTTCATAAGCGCGGGACAGATGAGGAAAAATTACGTCCTTGGTGTCGGCGTTGCTGATCTGACCCGGTTCGTCGATGACCTCGATGAAGCCCTTGGTGTCTTCGCGGGTAAACATGGGTACATACTCCCAGAGTTTAAACCATTTGCCGTTGTCTTTTTGCTGCCACTCGGCAGAGGCAGAGGCGTAGGCTTGAGCCGTGTCAAACTCTTCCGGCAATGGCGCCCAGTTTTTGTCATAGTCGTTGAGATAAATTTCTTGCCCGGCGCCGTAAGGAGCAACCTCGTTATTAACAGGGTTCCAATAACCGACTAAGTAGTCGTGGACTTCTTGGGTAGCGGGCTCAAAGCCGTAGGGGTTGTCGTTCAAGTCAAATTGGCCGGTGGCGCGTTTAATCAGGGCGCGGCGGAGGCGGTCTTGATAGGTTTTGGGGGCAAGCTCTCTGAAGACTCCTAAACGGGAAGGGATAAAGGCATTATAGATAGTGTTAAGAATGGGGTTGCCGGGGACGATGGGGTATTGTTGGCGCTGAAAATCTTCCTGAAAAGCGGGGTCGGCAGGGTCTTCGGCAAACTCTTCATAGTAGGCGCGGCCTTCAAAGTAGTCAAGAAGATAGCGTCTGATTTTTTCGTCGTTGGGTAGAGTAAAGTCGTACTTGCTGTCGTCGGTGATCGATAAAAGCGGAGTGACAAAACTTTGAAAGTTAGAAACGAGGATGCCGGCGGCGGTGAGCTTTTGGCTGCGGCGATCGACGACGTTAAAAGTTGGGGGGCGACCGACGACGGCGTTTACCGGCGGCGGCTGGACGATAGTCGGGCGTTGGGCGCAGTAGAGAGTCAGCGTGGGGTCGTCGATGGTTTTGGCTTCTTCTTCGGCAACCAACTCGAATGGGTTGGGCCGAAGAGGGTGGGGGTTTTGAGATGGGGTTTGGGCGGAGACGGAGCCACTAAAAACCAAAAACAAAAGACCAAATAAAAATAGTATTGTGGGTATCAGCCAGAGGCTGATCGTCCTGTGGACGAGGCGGGACATGATGCTTCTAGTATATAGAAGTTTATTGGGGAACGGCAAACTGTAATAGGTCCAGGCCAGTGATGGTGTTTAAAAGCCTAAAGATAAACCAGACGCCGACGGTGGCGGCAATTCCGATGATAGCGCCGGTGATGATTGATTGAGCTTTTTGAGTTTGTTTGGGGTCGCCGGCGGAAGTTAAGTATTGAAAACCCCCGACGATCAAAACGACAAAGGCGGCGACTCCGGCCAGGGGGATGATAAGGCGGAGGAGGTTGGCGACGATTTGCTCAAAACATTGAAGAGTAGCAGCGCCTTGCTCGATACAATCTTGAGGCCAAGGTTCGGTTTGGGCGTGGGCCGCAGTAGCGGCAGATCGTAGATAGTAGATCGTCGACAGTAGAAAGAAGAGAAGTTTTTGGGGGCGTTTGGGCATGGGCTAGCCGCCGGCAGAGGGGATGTTGAAGGAGAAGACATCAATGCCGAAAAAGAAGCCGATGACTTTCATCAGGGCCCAGGCGGCGGCGACGATGCCTAAACCCACCAAGGCCATGGTGATGCGGTCACGGGCTGCCTGGGTTTGTTGTTTGTCGCCTCCGGACAGAATCCACTGGATGCCGCCCCAAACCAGGAAAGCAAAGGTTAAAATGGCGGCGATGATCATAGCCACTTGGATTAAGCCGGAAAGGAGTTTGCTGATGTCCTTGATACCGGTGGGGGGTTCCTGGATGGTGATGGCTTCCTGGGCGCGGGCGATAAAGTTAAACATCATTACTATTATGAAAACGTTGCTCGAGTTTGTCAATCCCGGTGGCCACAGGGATTAGGCTAGGGGGAAGGGATGATAAAGTCTAACGGGCCTTGGGCAGACTCGGATAGGCCTAAGAAAAAGATAATTAGGCGCCAGATGATCCAGACGGCGGCTAAAATGACCAGGCCGAAGGTGGAGCTGGTGATTTTGGATTTGGCGGATTTGGCGCTTTCTTGGTTGCCGCCGGAGGTAATGAACTCGACGGCGCCCCAAATGAGGTAGAAGAGGGCGGCGATGGAACCGACGAAAAGGGCGACTTGGATGAGGTTTTGGAGGAATTGACCTAAGGAATCGAATTTAAAAAAATTAAAACCTTGGATTTGGTGTCTGATGTTGGTGTTGACTGCCATAGTTTATAGCGTGGGCCAAGGAGGATTTAGTATGTCTAAACCAGTGAAAAGACTGACGAGTTGAATGATAAGATATGAGAGCACCAGGATGGCCAATCCAAAGATACCGTTGCCCATTTTTTCTTTGGCGCGTTTGAGGCGCTCTTGGTTGGAGCCGGACAAAATCCAGTCGAGAGCCCCCCAGATAAGGTTTAAGAGGACGGCGAGCCCGCCGACGATGACTAGAACTTGCCAGATAATGGCTAAATAGCGGGCAAAGGCAACGTCGCCTTGAGTGCCGATTTTGGGGATAGCTTTGTTGACGATGGCCATGTCTATCTAATAGTATATAGCATTAATTTTATTCTGGTTTGAGACTGTTAATCAGCCTTTCAAGGTTGATAATGTCTAGACCGGTGACGGCGCTTAAGATAAAGGTGATGGCGTAGGCGGCGACGAGCACGGCCAAGCCGGCGATAGCAGTGCTGATTTGCTTTTTAGCTTTGTCGAGTTGTTCGGGGTTGCCGGAAGAGGTGACCCAGGTGACGGCGCCGATGACAAACCAGGTTAGAAAAGCCAGGCCGCCAAAAATGGTAAAGACGGTGATGATGTTGCTAATAATGGCGGTAAAGCGGTTTTCCGGGTTGGCTCCGGGCGCGGCGGAGAAGCCGGAAAGAAAGCCTTGGATTTGGCCGAGGGTTTGGGCAGAGTCGGCGAGTAGTTTAGGGTCCATAGATAGTGGGCGAGATAATGGCGGTGGCGCTGCCAAAGAATATCAAGCCGATGACGGCAGCGGCAACGGTTGAAGCGGCAATAAGCAGTAGTCCTAGCATCGAGATCCAGATGCGCGAAGAGGCTTTTTTGGCGACCTCCGGGTTTCCGGCAGAGCCGATATATTGAATACCTGATATGGCGAAGTTAATTACGGCCAAAAGCCCGCCGCCATAAATGGCGACCCTGAAAATGTTATTTAGAAGCAGGATGAGACCTTGAGGGTCAGAGCCGTAAGTTTCTACTCCCGGAGGGGGTTCTAAGTTGGAGCCGAAAAAATCAGAAAGGCCGGGAACGGGCATAGTTAAAAGATTAAGTTATTAATAAATTCGGCGGGCTCGGCAAAGGGAATGCCGACGAGTTGGGCTAAAACAAAAGCCATGGGATAGGCTAAGACGGAAACGGTGAGGCCGATTAGGGCGCTGGTGATCATGGCCCGGGCTTTTTGGGCCTTTTGGGCTTCACCGCCGGCGGTGATCCAGTTGATGGCGCCGAGCATAAAATAAATTAAAAAAACCACCCCGGCTACCAAGGAGATGATACCGATAAGGTTGGAAAAGATATTAGAAATGTTGCCGGCCAGTCCAGATCCGGAAAAGCTATAGCCTTGGGGGTTTCTCGAGAAAAAATCGCCGATTGATTTGGGTTCTGAAGCCATATTATTTTAGCTTGAATAAAGTGGGGCTAAGCAGGCTAGCGGCGTCGCCGTAGAGCACAAAGCCGACCAGGCCGGCAATAATAAAGGCGGCGGCGATGACCACGAGACCGATAATCGACTGGAGAATTTTGTTGCCGGCGGCGGCCAACCTTTGGGGGTCGCCCGAAGCAGACATATATTGGTAACCGGCGATAATGAAGTTGATTAAGGTGAAAATGCCAGCCAAAGTGATGATTAAAGCCACTAAGTTGTTTAGAAATGAAACCAGACCGCCCTCCAGAAGTTTACCGTAAGGGTTTTGACTGGTCTCGAGTTGACCGACGACGTTTGCCATAAGTTATAAACCTTGAATTAAGTTGATACCGGTTAAAAATTCGATAATGCGGATGACCCAAAAGGAGGAAAAAAGAATTAAAAAGCCGATGACGGCAGAGGAGAGGGTTTTGGAGGAGTTTTTTAATTTTTCGGCGTTGCCGGCGTTTAAGATCATTCCCAGTCCACCGACGACGATAAAGATAAATAAGATGATGCCGGCAATGACAAAAACGTTTCTTAAAACCACAGACAAAACAGCAAACAAGCCCTCCTTGGTATAGGCTGTGCCGGCGATAGGGATGGGATTGCCGCCAGGGTCGGTGCCAAGAGAGAATTCGTCCTTGAAGATTACTGGCATAGTAAGTATTAGGATAGCACAGAAATGGTACAATAGGCGACATGGATAAAAAGGAAGCGAGGCGGTTTTGTTTAGAATGGCGGCCGCGATTGATGAGGTTTGTAGCCCAAAAAGTAGGCAGGCACGAGGACGTGGAAGAGATAGCCCAGGATACTCTGATGAGCGTTTTGGTAAGTTTGCCCCGGTTTAAGGGAAAAAGCAAGCTGTCCACTTTTGTCTTTGCCATTGCCCGGCACGAGATCGCCGATTTTTACCGAAAGCAAAAGATTAAAAAAGTGCTGTTTTCTAAACTGCCGTTTTTGAAAGAATTGGTCAGCAAAGCCTTGGGCCCGGAACTGGCTTTTCAGGAATTGGAGACCAAAAGGCGGATTTTGGCGACTTTGAAAGATATTCGCGAAGGATATGCCCAGGTTTTACGACTAAAGTATATGGAGGGACTATCGATGCGCCAGATAGCCGACAGACTAAACATCACGGTTAAGGCGGTAGAGTCGCGACTCACCCGAGCCCGAGCAGCCTTTCAAGAAGTTTATGGAGATAACGCAAAACTCAAAACGCAAAACTCAAAGTTTTTTGAAGAGATGGAGCCGGATTGGGCTGCTGTTGGCGATTAAGGAAAGCTACTTACTGACCAAAAACGTCTTGGGTCTTTGGTTTCACCCTTATAAAACCTTAAAGCTGATTTTTACTGAAAAAGACCGGTCCCAGCAGCTTTTGGTTTTGGGGTTGCCGGCTTATCTTTTGGCGGTGGGGACGTTTGTGGTCTGGTTGGGAAGAAGGCTTTGGGCTACCACGCCCGAGTGGGGCCGGCCGGCCAAGCTGACCGCGGCAGGGGTAATCGGCCTTACTGCCGCTCTGGGAATATATTTGGTTTTCTGGCTGATGGAGATGGTTCGCACCGAGAGGCGCTATGGCAAGTCTTAAACCCAAACAAGTCGAGGGGAGAAACATCGAGAACATGATCGGCGTCACAGAGGTGCCTTTGGGTCTGGCCGGGCCCCTAAAGATTAAAACCCGCAACTATAGCCTTCCCTTGGCGACGACCGAAGGAGCCTTGGTAGCCAGCATCAACCGGGGGTGTAAGGCAACCAGGCTGGCGGGGACAGTTACAGTTAAAGTCGAAGAGGTGGGAGCCACCCGAGGACCGGTGTTTAAAGTGAAGGATTTGGCTCAAGCCGAAAAGCTGGTAGCTTGGCTTGACCAGCACTTTAATCACTTAAAGCGGTTGGCTAGTGCCAAAGAAAAACACCTCAAGCTAGTGGCGTTTCAGCCTCAAGTGGTTGGCAGGAGCGTTTACGTCCGTTTTGTCTTTGACACCCAAGAGGCCATGGGCATGAACATGGTGACAATGGCCACCGACGCCATCAGCCGCGAAATTAAAAAGAAACTTGGTATCGACTGTGTGGCTTTGTCCGGTAATTTTTGCGTGGATAAAAAGGGAAGCTGGCTCAACTTTGTCGGGGGCAGGGGCAAAAAGGTTTGGGCCGAGGTGGTTCTGCCCAGAAAGGTAGTAAGGTTGGTGTTAAAGACTACGCCGGAGAAGATCGTCGAGGTGGTGTATCGCAAGCAGCTTTTGGGGTCGGTGGTGTCCGGGTCGATGGGTGCCAACGGCCATTATGCCAACATTGTCGCGGCGCTGTTTTTAGCCACCGGCCAGGACATGGCTCATGTGGTCGAGGGGAGCTTGGGCATAACCACGGCCGAGATTACTCCTCGGAAGGTGGCGCGAAGCGACCCCTCCGAGGTGGAATCGGCTTTATATTTCTCCGTCTATCTGCCGGATGTGATGGTGGGGACGGTGGGGGGAGGGACGCACCTGCCGTCACAGCAGAAGGCACTGAAAATGTTGGGTTTGGGGAATAAAAAAGGCGATGCAGTCAGACTTGCCGAAGTCGTCGGCGGGGCGGTTTTGGCCGGGGAACTATCATTGACGGCGGCGTTGGCGTCGGGGGATTTAGCCCGAGCGCACCAGAGATTGGGCAGAGGGAAAAAATAATATGTTAAATAAGTTTAAATTTAAAAACGTCGGGGTGATCGGTTTTGGGGCGCACGTGCCAACTTACAGGATCACGGTTGACGAGATAGCTAAGGTGCACGAGAAAGACGGCCGGGCCATTGCCGCGTCTTTGGGGGTAAAAGAAAAAGCGGTGGCCGACCGCGACGAGGATACGGTCAGTTTGGCGGCGGCGGCGGCCCTTCACTCGCTCAAGCGAGTTCAGGGTAAACTTTTTAAGCCGAAAGATTTGGGGGCGGTGTTGGTGGGCAGTGAGAGCCATCCTTACGCGGTCAAGCCGACGGGGTCGGTGGTGGCCGAGATTTTGGGAGTGGGTAGAGAGTATCTGACGGCAGATTTGGAGTTTGCCTGCAAGGCCGGGACAACGGCGATGATTGTGATTGCCTCTTTAATCGAGGCGGGGCTGATCGAGGCGGGGTTGGCGATCGGCGCCGATGTGGCTCAAAGCCGGCGGGGGGACGCCTTGGAGTACACGGCCGGGGCAGGAGCGGCGGCAGTGGTCTTGGGCAGTAAAAAATATCCCTGGCAGGCAAAATTTGAGGCGGCGAGCAGCTTTAACTCGGACACGCCGGACTTTTGGAGGAGGGCAGGGCAGAAGTTTCCGGCCCACGCGGGCAGATTCACCGGCGAGCCGGCTTACTTTGCTCATGTAGAAGAGGGTACCAGGCAGTTTTTGAAAAAATTCAGGCAGAAGATAGGCTGGTTTAACCATGTGGTGCTGCATATGCCCAACGGCAAGTTTCCCAAAAAAGCCGCTGCCAGGTTAGGGGTAACGGCTGGGCAGCTTAAAACAGGTTTTATCGTCGAAAAGATCGGCAATCCTTACTGCGCTTCGGCGATGACTGGGTTGGTGAAAGTTTTGGAAGAGGGGAGAAAAAACCAGAAGATTCTGATGACCAGCTATGGCTCGGGGGCGGGCTCAGACAGCATCAGTTTGACGATTTTGCAGAAAAACTCGATTGGTAAAGATACTGATGTTTCAGAGCAAATAAAGAAGTTTGAGTATATTAGCTATTCAAAGCTATGTTAATTACCGGAGCCTATCAAACCAAGTTCGGCGAGCTGTGGGATAAGAGTTTGTCCGACCTGATTTTTGAAGCCGGAAGTAACGCGATGAAGGACGCGGGGGTTAAGCCGGCGGAAGTTGATTTGGTGCTGGTAGGAAACATGCTTTCCGGCCAGCTTGAAGGGCAGGAACATTTGGGGGCGGTGGCGGCGGAAGCGCTCGGAATAAATCAGGCGGCGGCGATGCGGGTGGAGGCGGCTTGTGCTTCGGGAGGGGTGGCGGTCAACCAGGCAGTCAACGCCATCAAGGCAGGGGCGGCCAAAACGGCGCTGGTGATCGGGGCGGAAAAAATGACGGATAAATCAAGCGGCGAGGTGGCTTTGAGTTTGATGGGGGCGGCAAGCGAGGCGGAGCGGCAGGCGGGGTTGACTTTTGTGGGGCTTTACGGCCTGATGGCCCGGGTTTATTTTGACCGCTTTGGTTTGAAAAAGGACGATTTGGCGCACGTGGCGGTGAAAAATCATAGGCATGCCAGTTTGAACCCCAAGGCGCAGTACCCGTACGCGGTGGATTTGGAGACGGTGTTGAAGTCGAGCTGTGTGGCCTCGCCTTTACACCTTTTTGATTGTGCCCCGATTACCGACGGGGCGGCGGCTATAGTGATACAAAGCGTCAAGTCCGAGGGGCGAGGTGCGAAGAGGGGGGTAGAAATAGCTGCCAGCCAGGTGGCGACAGACAGCGTCAGCCTGACCAAGAGGCAGTCTTTAGTGGAAATTGGCGCCACCAAGACAGCGGTAAAGAAAGCTTATCTTGAGGCCGGAGTCGAGGCAAGCGAGGTTGATGTGGCTGAAGTCCATGATTGTTTTTCGATTGCCGAGATTATGGCGGTGGAGGATTTGGGGTTTTGCAAAAAAGGCGAGGGGGCCAAAGCGATAAAACGGGGTGAGTTTGACTTTGGCGGCAGGCTGCCGGTGAATTTATCGGGCGGGCTTAAGGCTTGCGGACACCCGGTGGGGGCAACCGGGGTCAAGCAGGTGGTGGAGTTGGCGTTGCAGCTTCGGGGTGAGGCGGGAGAACGTCAAGTAAAAGGAGCCAAAGTGGGTTTGGCTCACAATGTCGGAGGCAGCGGGGGGACGGCGGTCGTCCACCTGTTAAAGAAGATATGAAAGCAGTCAGCGTTTGGCGCAGGCAAAAAACTAACTACCAAAATTTGGGGATAGTCGGCAAGGTAGTTTCTAAAACCAGGATTATCGAAGCGCCCCAAGGATTTGTCGGGCCTTACTGGGTGGTGATGGTGGCCGCCCCACTTCGCTCGGAGAGCTTCGAGGGGCAAGAGAGGGTGGTGGGGCAGTGGGCGGATGTGGTGGAGCCAAAGATTGGGATGAAAGTAGTCGGGGTGTTGCGCCGGATTGGCGAGGCGGGGAGTTCAGGAGTGATTGAGTACGGAGTCAAATGGAAACAGCTATGAAGTCTTGGCTCGACAGAGGGCACTGCGACGTGCTCACTCCTCTTCGTTCTATTTTAAATCTTAAAGGTACTCGAGATCTTGCGCGCGACGTTGCCCGTCTGTCTGCGCCAACTATATGACCAAAATTATAGTATCAGCGCCAGGGAAGGTGATTCTTGCCGGCGAGCACGCGGTCGTTTACGGTTACCCGGCGCTGGTGGCGGCCATAGACAAGAGGTTAACCTTGGCGGCTCGATTCGGGCCGACAAAAAAGCGTTACTCCGGTTTGGTTAAGTACGCCTTGAGCCAAATTTTGTCTCCAGGGGAAAAGGCGGATATAAAGATAGACTCCCAAATACCCGTTGGCAGCGGCCTGGGCAGCTCGGCGGCATTGGCGACGGGCTTGGTTTGGGCACTATTGCCGGATCAGTCGGAAGCAATAAAAAACAGCGTGGTGAGAAAAATAGAAGACAAGCAACACGGCCAGTCGAGCGGAGTAGACCAGACGGTGGTAAGGGAGGGTGGGGCAATAAAGTATGTTAAGGGGGAGGGGTTTGAGAAGGTGGAGCTTAATTTAGCAAAAGCGGTTTTGGTAGACAGCGGCCGGCCGGTGGAAACAACCGGAGAGATGGTGGCTGCGGTAAGGCGCAAGCTCGAAACTCGAAACTCGAAACTCGAAACTATTTTTAAACGCATTGGCGAAATTGCCGAGGATTGGCGGCCGGAGTTAATCCGGGAAAATCAGAGATTGTTGGAAGCGATCGGCGTGGTGGGGGAGAAAGCCAAAAAAGTGGCGCGAGAGATTGAGGCGATTGGCGGGGCGGCCAAGGTGTGCGGGGGAGGGGGAGTGAAAAGGGGCTCGGGAATGATGCTTGCCTATCATGAAGATCCGAATAAGCTGGCGGAGTTTTTAAAGGAGAAGAAATGGTCGTTTATGGAAGTTGGCTTGGGGGCAGAAGGGGTAAGACATGAAAGTGTTTAAAGCCACGGCTGTGGCGCCGGGGAAACTGTTACTTTTAGGCGACCACGCGGTGGTGTATAACCGGCCGTGTTTGACGGCGGCGGTTAACCGGTGGGTGAAGGTGGGGGTGGTGGGAAGAAAGGGTAAAGAGTCGGTTTTTGTGGCCGGAGTGAGGCGGTTGTTTGAACGCCTTTACGGTTCGGTAGCAGAGGGTTTTGCGGTCGAAGGGTTTGACAGCTATTTGGGTTTAGGGTCGTCAGCGGCCACCACGGTGGCGGTAGCCAAAGCCATGTTTAAACTAAAAAAAATCAAAGTGAGCCAAAGAGAGCTATTTGATTTTTGTTATCAGGTGGTGAGGCAAGTTCAAGAGCTGGGAAGTGGTTTTGACGTGGCTGCCAGCATCTATGGTGGAGTGATTTACTTTGTTACCGGAGGTAAAAAAATTAATCGTTTAAAAGTTGACAGTTTACCCTTAGTGGTGGGTTACAGCGGGGTTAAGGCCGAAACGGCGACCATGGTTAAAAAGGCCGCCGCCAAAGTGACGGAGCGGTTTTTACATAGTTCAGAGCAGATTGTTAAGCAAGGGAAGCGGGAGATGGAAGATAAAAATTGGCCCAAGTTGGGAAAACTAATGAACCAAAACCAAAAACTTTTAAGACAGCTGGGAGTGAGCACGGTCAAGTTGGATAAAATGATCGAAGCGAGTTTAAGGGCGGGCGCGTATGGAGCCAAGCTATCAGGAGCCGGCGGGGGCGACTGTATGATTGCTCTTCACCCTGACGGGATTCAGGGTAAACGCTTAGTGGAAAAGGCAATAGAGCGAGTCGGCGGTCAAGTTTTAAAGGTAAAATTAGCTTTATGAAAGCGACTGCTTTTGCACCGGTCAATGTTGCCGCGATCAAATATTGGGGTAAAGCCGATGCTGACTTAAGATTGCCGGCCAATAGTTCACTATCGGTAAATTTAACTAATTT
>Ga0075706_107_pt1 | contig 25959 bp, 25 predicted proteins | sample RifGroA2_FD_67737 | JGI IMG/M metagenome (GOLD analysis project Ga0075706, IMG submission 67737) | Microgenomates (Beckwithbacteria) bacterium GW2011_GWA2_47_25
GTCGGCCGACCTGTCGCATGGTAGAATAGGCTTATCCTTTTTGGCCGAATGGCCGGAGGAAATGCCATACCAGGTTCTAATCGAATCTAGGAGTGGCACCAAATTGCGACCTGTCGCGGCCGCGCGCAGCGCGGCCCAGGGTTTTTGCTTGATGTGATAAAAAAAGAAAAATAACAGAGGAAAATTAGTCTTTTTAATCTCCGACTTTAATTAATTAAATTAGATTAATGACTTTGTAGAAAATTAGGAAAAAATAAAAATAACCACTGACATACAAATACAATGCATTCATTTTCAGCGATTTTTAATTTGGGAAAATACAAAAACAAGAATTAATTAAAGGAAAAAACTTTTAATACTTTTCGGCCTTACGGAAGTGACCATTACGTCGAATATGCTTGACACATACTTGACCTTTACTATTATCAGTTAGGGTTAATATCTCCAGCGCCGACGATGTTCTTCGGAAAACGCCCGAACTTCATCATTTAGTTTTTTACTGAACTCATTTTCACCCATGCTTATCCAAGCCTCAGCGCCCATAGAAGAAACTCCAGACATTGTTCCGATTTGTTCATCACTTACAAAAATATCGAACTCGTCGTGTTGCGGTATATTTTCTCTATCTTTGCCCCATTTTCTATTTTTATCGTGATGCTTGCCACATGCCAGCACTAACCCCCCCCTTGTGGTTCCCACAAAATAGGCGCTGACTGCCATCACTCCAATATCTAACTCACCCTCAATCGCTTGTTGGCAATCATGGCATTTGGCTATGGCTTTATTGATCATTACCATAAATATTCCTGATTATACATCCGGCCTAGACTATTGACAAAACAAAACCCGAAGTGGATATTGAAACTAATGCCCAAGTATTTTATCTACGCCAGGAAGTCGATGGAGAGCGAGGAACGGCAACAGCTATCCATTCCCGCCCAGCTCGATGAATTAAGGGAGTTTGCCAAAAAGAATGATCTTCAAGTAATCGACAGCCTGATTGAATCCCAGACGGCGAAGAAGCCGGGCCGGAAAGTATTTAACGAGCTGATCAGCCGAATTGAGCAGGGCGAGGCGGACGGAATTCTTTCGTGGCACGCCGACCGGCTGGCCCGAAACGCCGTTGACGCCGGCCAGATTATCAACCTTTTAGATACCGGCAGATTGCTTGACCTAAAATTCCCCACGGTTGACTTTCAGAACAACCCCAGCGGTAAGTTTATGCTGTCGATCGCTTTTGCCACTTCGAAAAATTACGTGGATAATCTGGCGGTAAATACCAAACGCGGCCTGTTGGCCAAAGCCAGGCGAGGGATATTCCCCGGCTTGGCCCCGTTAGGCTATCGAAATTCCCGGATCAACGGCAGAAAAACAATCACCATTAGCAAGAAATGGGCGCCGGTGGTAATCAGGCTGTTTCAAAAGTACGCCACCGGCAAATACACTTTTAACGATTTATCTTTATACTTGGCAAAACAAGGCTATCTGACCCAGCCCACCAAAAAAGCCGGCGGCCATAAACCTGTCAAAGCCGACCGGTTAAAATTATTTATTCTCCAAAACCCTTTTTATTATGGCGTTTTTAAATACTGCGGTGAAATCTATCAAGGAAAACACAAACCCCTAATCACCAAGAAACTGTTTGACCAAGTTCAAGCGGTTATGGCCAAAAAGTGTTGGAGCCTTAATCCCAACCGCGATCCGGCCAAACGCCATTATAATTGGTTTGCTTTCGGCAGATTAATAAAATGCGGCGAGTGCGGCTACCATGTCACCACTACCACTAAAGTAAAACATTATAAAAATGGTGCCAGCCAAGCTTTCAACTATTTTCACTGTTCCAAAGCTTCGGAAACAAAACATTGCTCTCAATCATTCACCCCGCAAACTATGGCCATGGCTAATTTATTTAAAATCTGCCAAACAGTTTCTTTGCCGGAAAAATCCGGCAACTGGTTATTAGACCGACTAACCGAAGACGAACATCAATCCCAAACCAAACTCGGCCAAGTTAAAGCCGGATTAAATAACCGGCTTGATGAGCTAACGCTCAAATTAACCAAGCTTCTCAATTTATATTTGGATAACCTGATTGAAAAAGAGGAATACTTAAACCAAAAGAACGGGCTGATGGGTAAGCGGAAAACCATTGAGGAGCAGTTAACCAACTTGGCCGAGTTCCAAAACGACAATATCCAAAAGGCCAAGGACTTTGTGAGGCTGACCATTCAAGCCGGAAAGATCACCAAGCAATACCTAAAAATCGCTGAAAATGAAGGAGAAGACAAAACAAGAATTGAACCTAACCAGCCGCCGATCCTGACTCAAGAACTAAGCCAAATCTCGGCTCTGACGCCGGCTTTGGCGGACTTTTTCAAAAAAGCGGAATTGAACCTATTCTTAAAAGACAGAAAAGTCTATCACATCAAGCAAAAACCCTGGGCCGCGCTGCGCGCGGCCGCGACAGGTCGCAATTTGGTGCTGAGGGAGGGATTTGAACCCCCGTAGCTCGAGCGAGCAGCTGTTTTACAGACAGCTCCGTTTTCCAGGCTCCGGCACCTCAGCTAACAAAAAAGCCCTTGAATACACCCAAAACTTTGGATGTATTCAAGGGCTCCCGATGGTTAGATCGAGGACGGTACCACCTTGTTTCGTCCGACGTTACGTCGGACCTCATTGTTGACGTGCTCTGTTATGGTCCGACGCTGCGGCCGGACTGACACACGCTAGTTCTATGACGGGAACTCCCGTCGCTGATTTTGTCAGCGCTGCTCCGGAGTGTAAAAATTCTCCTTCGTCGCTTTGTTAGCTTGTCAAAGTAGCCCCAATTATACCACAGAATTCAGTTTTTCTCAAGGGGTTTTATCAGGCAACGGTTGATGCCGCCGAGACGATAGCCTCTTTTTTTGTAAAAGCTAACCAAAACTTTATCGTCATTCTCAACAAAAAGAATAACAGTTTTAAAGCCTTGTTTTTTGAGTAAGGTTTCAGCTTTTTTTAGGAGTTTTGAACCATGGCTTTGTTGGCGGAATTTTTTACTAATGGCAAATCTAAACAATAAACTTACCCAATGGTCTTTAATCAGGTAGATACAGCCAATGATTTGCTTGTTGATGTCGGCGACTAAAATTGAGTCGGGTTGATGGGTAATTTTTCTATCAAGCCTTTGTTTTGTATCTGATCTAGGGCTAAATAGACCAGCTTCAATCAATATTGATTTGACAGCCTGATAATCAGACGGCTGGTAGTTTCTAATTACTGTTTTAACCATTTGACTCCGAGGTAGGTCAGCGGGGTTTCTACCACCGACATGAAGCATTTAAGCAGCCAATATGGCCAGATAAGAGAGAGAATGAAAGTAAAGTTGTCAGGGGCGTAAAAGGCTAAAAACATAAAAATAGTGGTGTCAAACAACTGGCCTGAAAAGTTTGACAGATTGTTTCTAAGCCAGAGGCGCTTTTTGCCCAGTTTTTGACGAATTTTTGAAAAGATGTAGATGTCGAGTTGCTCTGAAATGAAAAAAGCGGTGAGGGAGGCGAAGATGATGCGTAGAGATTTGCCGAAAATCAGCCGGTAGGGATCATTGTCGTGGTAGCGACTGGCGGGTGGTAGGAGAATAGCCAGTAAGGTAAAAGCGGCCAAGCCCAAAAGCACATAAAAGGTGGAGCGGACAAAGCTTCTGGCTCGAGCTTTGCCGTAGACCTCGGAAACGACGTCATTGATGGAAAAGGTTAAGGGAAAAACAAAGATAGCTACGGAGGCGTTGATGACGTCAGCCACGGTGAAGATTTTGCTGCCTAAAAGTTCGGCGGCAATCACCGCAGCGACATAAATTGCCAGTAACAGATCGAGTTTTTGGGTTTTACCCATGAGGGGTATTATAGCAGGTTTGCTTTTCTTTGCCAGGGTTTGCTAGACTTTTACTATGGCAGGTTGGAACAGAACTTGGCGAAGAAGGCTTTTAAAGCTTAAAGCTTTTTCTAAAAACTATCGGGTGAGAAGCCGGGCGGATTTGCTGCGGCTGGTGGCTTTTCTGGGGTTTTTTGGGCTGTTGGGGGCTTTTTTGATTGGTTCGCTGCTTTTTGCCTGGTACGCCAAGGATTTGCCCCGGCCGGACCGGGTGGTCAGAAGAGAAGGTTTTTCTACTAAGATTTATGACCGGGAGGAAGAGCTACTCTACGACGTTTTTGCCGACCAGAGGCGGACGCCGGTGACTCTGGATCAGGTGCCGGATATCTTGGAAAAAGCCACCGTTGCCATCGAGGATAAAAATTTCTACAAGCATGGCGGTTTTGACCCGACCGGATACGTTCGGGCGGTTTTTAACACCATCTTCCGCGGTCGGCTCCAAGGAGGGTCGACCTTAACCCAACAGTTGGTCAAAAATGTGCTGCTGACCCCGCAACGGACCATCGGCCGGAAAATCAAAGAGTTTGTTTTGGCGGTGCAAATTGAAAACAAGTACTCCAAAGACGAGATTTTACAGATGTATCTTAATGAGGCCCCTTACGGCGGGACGGCTTGGGGGGTCGAGGCGGCGGCAGAAACTTATTTTGGCAAAAAAGTAGCCGAGCTTAATTTAATCGAGTCGGCGGTACTAGCCGGGCTGCCCCAGTCACCCTCGCGCTACTCCCCCTTTATTGGTGGCGACGCCTACAAGACCAGGACTTTGGACGTGTTGCGGCGGATGCGCGAGGATGGCTATATCACCCGCGACCAGGAAGAGACGGCAGTCAAAGACCTGGAAGCGGTCGAGTTTATCCCCGAAGGAGCCAGTTTCAAGGCGCCCCACTTTGTTTTGTACGTCAAGCAGCAACTAATTGAGCGCTATGGCGAGCGGCTGGTGGAGCAAGGGGGGCTTAAAGTGACGACGACTCTTGATTGGGATTTGCAAAGTCAGGCCCAGGAAATTGTCGGCAGCGAAATTGCCAGGGTGGAGAGCATCGACATTACCAACGGGGCGGCGATGGCGATGGACACGACCACGGGCGAGATTTTGGCTATGGTCGGGTCGAAAAACTACGAGGCCGAAGACTATGACGGCAAGGTGAACGTGACTTTGTCCTTAAGGCAACCTGGGTCGGCGATCAAGCCGGTCAATTACGTCACTGCCCTCAAGCAGGGTTATACGGCGTCGACGATGATTGTGGACGCGGTCACCGAGTTTCCCGGCGGGGCCAACAATCCGGTCTACAAACCGCTAAACTATGACAACAAAGTTTCCGGGCCGGTGCAATTGAGGTTTGCTTTGGGCAACTCTTTGAACATTGCCTCGGTGAAACTTTTACAGCTGGTAGGAGTAAAAAACATGCTGGAAACGGCCTACGACATGGGTTTTGACAGCCTTGAGCCGACGACGGCCAACGTCAACCGTTTAGGGCTATCGGTGACTTTGGGCGGCGGCGAGGTACGCTTAATTGACATGGCGGCGGCCTACTCGGCGTTTGCCAACGGGGGTTTGAAAGTGGAGCCAGTGAGCATTTTGAAGGTGGAGGATAAAGACGGTAAGGTTTTGGAAGAGTTTAGGCCAGTAAAAGGCCCCCGGGTATTGTCAGAGGAAGAGGCGTTTATGATTTCTGACATTTTGTCGGACAGCCAAGCGCGTTTGAGGACGTTCGGCGAGAACAGCTTGCTTAACATCTCCGGCAGGCAGGTGGCGGTTAAAACCGGTACTACCAACGACCAACGGGACAACTGGGCCGTGGGTTGGAGCCCGGGGGTGATCGTCGGGGCCTGGGTGGGAAATAATGATAACAGCCCGATGAAACAGGTAGCTTCGGGAGTGTCCGGGGCGACGCCGATCTGGAGGCGGATAATGCTTGAGGCTTTGAGTCAGCAGCCGATCAAAGAATGGGCGGTGCCCAATGGAATCACCACGGTTGAAGTAGATACCATATCCGGCTACAAAGCCCACGATGGTTTTCCTTCAAGGATAGAGTACTTTATCAAGGGAACAGAGCCGGTGGGCGAAGATCCGATCCACCCGATGCTTGAAGTGTGTAAAGGCGAACCAGGGAAGCTCGCGACCGACGCCATGGTGGCCAGAGGCGACTACGACAAGAAGGAGTACATCGTGCTTAAAGCTGACGATCCGGCCGGAGGGGGAAGAAATCGGTGGCAGGAAGCGATTGACGCCTGGATTGCGGGGCAGGCTGATGAGCGCTACCGAGCTCCAACCGAGTACTGCCGCGAGGGAGAAGCAATTTACGTCGAAATTGACAGCCCGGGTGACAAGAGCCAAGTCAACTCAAACGAGGTGACGGTCAAGGCAAAAGTGGTGGCGGATAATCAGGTTTCTAAAGTTGAGTTCTTTGTCGACGGGTCAAAGAAGAAAACCCTAACCGATAAACCTTACGAGGTAACTTTGAGCCTTGATGACGGTCCGCACACGATCAAAGTTCGGGCCGAGGACAACAAAGGCAACGCGGCCGACCGGGAAATAAAAATAGGCATCAACACCCCTTGGGATTTTGAAGCCTCCCCGACCCCCTCACCTAGTCCGTAAATCGCCCCCGGAGCGCTATCGGAGATTGCCTACCAGGTCGGCGGAGAATTTTTGTTTGAGGCTGACGACGATTTTCTTTCTTACCGGGGCGACGGCTTTGTCAGTTAGGGGTTGGGTTGGCGATTGATAAGTGACGTTAAAAGTGTAGTTTTGCCGGTAGGTTTTGGTGAGGGCGACTGCTTTTACCAGCCGGTGGCAGGAGGCAATGGCGGCAATCACCGGTCCGAGGTAGGTTTTTTCAGGCAAGGTAAAGGTGAGGTCTTCGATGATCGGCGGGTGGGGAGACAGCGGTTGGTAGGCCGGGTAGGCGCGGGAGGCTTGGCTTAAAGCTCTAAAGTCAAATAGGGCAACGTTGACTTGTTTATGGGGAAAGCCTTCGGGGGTGAGGACTTGGCCTAGGCAGCCCAGGGTTTGATTTTTTAAGATGATAGCGGCGGTGTGGCCGTCGAGCCAGGGGGTTTTGACGGCGTTTTGGGGTTTGAAGGTAGGGGCAAGATGGAGTTTTTGCAAAGTCAAGTCAACGACGCCTTTTAGATAGCGAAAATCGTTGGTGGTGGAAAGCAAAAGCGTCAGCTTCTCCTCCGGCAGTTTGCCTGGTCTTAGCTGATAGGTATTGGCCAGCTCAAAAAAGGAGACGCTTTTGGCCTGGGGATTTTGGCCGATTGCCTCAAGATGCGAGGGAATCAACGAGCGTCTTAAATATTGCCAGTCTGCCGACAAGGCGTTTTTGATCTTGAGGTGATTATTAATGGAAAAACCGGATTGGCTGGTCAGGGCTCGACTAACCATGGAGTTAGTGTAGATTTCGTTTAAGCCGGAGTCGGCTAAAATGTTTTTTAAGCGGTACTCGAGGTGAAAGTTTTCGTCGGGGTAATTGGTAGGAATTTGGGTTAAGGGTAGTTTAGACGGCAGTTTGTGGTAGCCGTAAATTCGGGCCACTTCTTCGACTATGTCCTCGGGAATGGCAATGTCTTTTGTTCTAAACGACGCTGGTTTGACGCTAAGTTGCTCGTTTTTGTCGATTGAAAAGAAAAAGCCTAAATTTTCAAGAATTTGTTTGACCTTTCTGCCGGAAATGTCAACGCCAAGGCGATCTTTAATTAATTGAAGAGGTAGTTTAATTGTTTGAATTGTGGGTTTTTGGGGATACAAATCAAAGATTTTGGAAGCGACTTTAGCTCCGGTTAACTCTTTGAGAAGCATGACTCCCCTTTTCAAGGCGGTTGAGCCGAGTTCCGGGTCGACGCCTTTTTCGTTTAAGGTAGCGGCGACGGTTCTTATTCCTAAGGTCATTGAGGTGCGGCGGATCTTAACCGGGTTGTTGGCTTCAAGGAAGAAGATAATTCTTTTAGTGTCGGGGGTGACGACACTGTTGGCTGTACCGATGATACCGGGCAGATCGATGATTTCGCCCGAGCCGTCGTCAATAACGATATCTCCCCCGGGCAAGGCGTAGGTTTTGTCTTCCAGAGAAGTAATCTTTTCCCCCGGTTTGGCCTTTCTTAAAAGGAGGCTGTGGGAGCTTACCCGGTCGTAGTCGAAAACGTGGGTGGGGTGGCCGACTTCGGTCATGACATAGTTGGTGACGTCGACGACGTTGTTTAGCGATCTTAAACCAGCGGCCTCGAGGCGTGATTTAATTTTTTGGGGTGACGGGCCTAAGCTTACCTGGTCTAAAACCACGGCTAAAATTCTGGGACAAAGCCCATTAGGGTCTTTGACCGTAAGGGGAAGCGGGGTTTGGGGCGGAGAAATGGGATCAAGTTTTGGGGGTAAAAAAGCGGCCTTGAAGCCAAATTGGGGCAAAATGGCGGCGGCTTCCCGGGCGATGCCCAAGACAGACATCATATCGACCCGATTGGTGGTGACCTCGATATCGTAAATGGCGTCGCCGGCGACGGATCTTATCTTTTCCACCGACGGGCCGCACAGGGACAGAAGCTCACCAATTTTTTCGGAACCGGCCGAAGTCTTGAGGTATTCTTTGAGCCAGGAGTGGGGAATGGAAATGTTCATGAAATTTAAAATTGATTCAAAAATTCTAAGTTGCTGGAGTAAAGCAGGCGGATGTCGTCAAGATTGAGGCCCGGTTTTAAGGTGTAGCAGCGTTCGATACCCCAGCCAAAAGCAAAGCCGGAGTAAACCTTAGGATTTAGTCCTCCGGCCTTCAAAACGTTGGGGTGGACCAGGCCGGCACCGCCGACTTCGTGCCAGCCTGATTTGCAAAACCGGCAGCCGCGGCCCAAGCAGTGGACGCAGGAGAAGTCGACCTCGAAAGACGGTTCGGTAAATCTAAAGTTAAAGGGGCGGATGCGGGAGCGGGCTTTTGGCCCGTAAAACTCGCGGGCAAAGTGGTTTAAGGTGCCTTTAAGGTCGGGAATGCCGATGTGACGATCGACCACCAGGCCTTCAAACTGGTGGAACATGACGGTGTGGGTTCGGTCTTGCTGACGCCGATAACATTTACCGATGTTGAGCATCCTGATGGGCGTCTTTCCGGGCAGGGTTTTTCCCGCCCGCTCCATTTCCCTGACTTGGCCGTTTGAGGTGTGGGTAGTCAGGACCATTTTGCCCATTTTTTTATTTTCTTCAGCGTCGATAAAAATGGTTTCCCATTCATCCCGGGCGGGGTGGTCTTCGGGCATGTTTAAAGCCTCAAAAACGTACCAGTCCCAGTCGACTTCGGGGTAGCGGACTCGGGTGAAACCGAGACGTTCAAAGATGCGGCTGACTTCTTCGATAGCCTGGGTGATGGGGTGTAAATGACCTGAAGGAAAGGTTTTGCCCGGGGCGGTGACGTCGAGCCAATCTCTGGGAGCGGGAGAGAGCTTCAGGGTTTTTTGTCTTAAAGCCTGGGTGATGGCGGTTTTGGCCTCGTTTAGTAGTCTGCCGGTTTGGGCTTTTTGGTCCGGATCCAAATCCGAGAGGTTTTTTAACAGTTGGTTAACCTCGCCTTTTCTGCCTAAAAACTTGACTTTAAGCTCACTAAGCTCCTTTTTGGTTTCGGCCTCGCTGATAACGGCCAGGGCTTGGTTTTTGAGGTTTAAAAGGTTACCGGCGTCCATCAGTGTCACTTTTTGACCTTGTCAACTACGGCTTTGAAAGTGTCGGGGTCGGAGACGGCCAGCTCTGCCAAAATTTTGCGATTGAGGTCGATTTTAGCCTTTTTTAAGCCGGAGATGAAGCGAGAGTAGGAAAGATCAGAGTCGGTCAAGGCGGCGTTTATTCTTTGGATCCAAAGGCGGCGAAAATCGCGCTTTCTTAGTTTCCGGCCGTGATAGGCGTACTGGCCGGCGTGGAGGGTGGCTTCCTTGGCGACTTTATAAAGCCGCGAGCGGGTCATCCGATAACCTTTAGTCTGTTTCAAGATTTTCTTGTGGCGGGCGCGTCTTACGGTGCCGGTTTTGACTCTCATACTCCGAGCATGATTTTTATTTTTTTGGCGGTTTTGCCGGAAACTTTTTGGGGGACTTTACCGCGGCGAATGTTTCTTTTGCTGCGGTTGGCCTTAAGGTGGCGGTTTTGGGCGCCACGGCGGATGACTTTGCCGGTCCTGGTGACCCGGAAGCGTTTGACTACGGACTTTCTGGTTTTGAGCTTGACCCGCTTATTTTTTTTAGCCATTTTTGTCGTTGTCTTTCTTTCTGGGAGCCATGGTGGTCCAGAGGAGTTTTCCCTGGAGTTTCGGTGGTGACTCCTGGGTGCCGTATTCGGAAAGGCCGGCGATGGCGCGATTTAAGATTTTGTCACCAAAATCTTTCCTGGTGATTTGGCGGCCGGTGAATTTGACGGTGAGTTTGACCTTGTGACCCAACTCCAAAAATTCTTTTAAGCGCTCGATCCTGGTGTCAAAATCGTTTTGGGCGATAAAGGGGGTGAAGCGAATTTCTTTTTGGTCGGTGGCTTTGGTTTTTTTCTTGCTGCCTTTTTCTTTTTGAGTTTGTTGGTATTTGAATTTGTTAAAGTCGATGATTTTGACTACCGGGGGCTTGGCTGTTTCGGCCACCAGGACTAAGTCGCTGCCGGCTTTTTGGGCCAAAGCCAAGGCCTCGGCTTTGGTCATGACGCCGACCTGGCCTTCGTCGGCGCCGATGACGCGGACTTGGTCGTAAGGGATATAGTGGTTAACTTTGTAGAACTTTCTCATCTCTTTTCGGCTATTCTATCAGCTGAGGCTTTTTTCTTCAATCGCGCGAACTACTTGGGCAGAAAACTTAGCCAGAGGCATAGGGCCCAAGTTTTGGTTGTTTCTGGTTCTGACTGCCACCGAGTTGGCTTGTTTCTCTTTGTCGCCGACGACTAAGATATAGGGAATTTTTTGGCCCGATGCGTCTCTGACTTTGGCGTTGAGGGTGGCGTTTCTGTCGTCGAGTTCGACCCTGATGCCGGCTTGAGTCAGGCCGGCGGCGACCTTTTGAGCGTAAGCTTGGTGGTCGCGGCCTACGGGCAAAACCACGGCCTGGATAGGCGCGAGCCAGACGGGAAAAGCGCCGGCGTAGTGCTCGATTAAGAAGCCGATTGATCTTTCCATGGCGCCGACAGATGAGCGGTGGATGACTACGGGTTGTTCGCTTTCCCCTTTTTCGTTGGTGTATTCAAGGTTAAAGCGAGCCGGCAGGCAAAAATCATACTGGACGGTAAAGGCGGTGTCTTCTTTGCCGGAGACGTTTTTCATCTGGACGTCCACCTTGGGGCCGTAGAAGGCGGCTTCGTCCAGGGCGGTTTCGTAGGGGGCGTGTCTGTCGTCAAGGACCTTTTTTAAAAGTTTTTCCGCCTCGTCCCAGTCCTGGGGTGAGTCAAAGTACTTGGTTTTGTTTTTTCTGTCGCCCAAGGAAAGGCGGTAGTAGAAGTCTTGGCCCTTTTTTAAGCCGAGGGTTTGGGAGATGAATTCGATCAGGTCTAAAACCAGGTTGACTTCGTCTTCGGCCTGGGACTTTCTGACGAAGTTGTGCGAGTCGGCTAAGGTAAATTCGCGCACCCGGATTAAACCGGTGAGCTCGCCTGATTTTTCGTAGCGGTAGAGTGAGGCCATTTCGGCAAACCTCAAGGGTAAGTCTTTGTAGCTTCGGGGTTTTGATTGGTAGAGGGCGAAGTGGTGGGGGCAGGTCATGGGGCGGAGAATCAGCTCTTCGTGGTCGATGACCATGGGCGGATACATAGTGTCTTTGTAGTAGGGGTAGTGGCCGGATTTTTTATAAAGGTCGGTTTTGGCTAAATTGGGGGTTCTGACGTGCTGGTAGCCGCGACTAATTTCCTCGTCGACGACAAATCTTTCTAACACCCGCCAAATGGTGGCGCCCTTTTGGGTAAAAAGAGGCAGGCCTTTACCGACCAGGTCGGAAAAGGCAAAAAGGCCAAGCTCTTGACCGAGGATGCGGTGGTCTCTCTTTTTGGCCTCCTCTTGTTGTTCAAGATAGTCGTCGAGTTCTTTTTGAGTCGGGAAGATGGTGCCGTAGATGCGGGTTAACATGGGATTTTTCTCATCGCCGCGCCAGTAGGCGCCGGCGACGGATAAAAGCTTAAAGTGTTTAAGCTGGCTGGCGGGATTGTCGACGTGGCCGCCGCGGCAAAGGTCGGCAAAGTCACCAGCTTGATAAAAGCTGACTTTTTTCTTACCGCCCTGGGAAAACTCGTCGATTAGTTCGTGTTTGTAGGGGTTTTGGGGGTGCTGTTTTTTAGCCTCGGCGGCAGTCAACATTTTCTTGGCAAACTTGTCCCACCCGGCGACGATCCGGCGCATTTTGGCTTCGATTTTGGGCAGCTCTTCTTTGGAGATTTTTATTTGACCGAAGTCAAAGTCGTAGTAAAAGCCGTCTTTGATCGCCGGGCCGATGGCCCGTTTGGCCTTTGGGTAAAGTTCTATCACCGCCGCCGCCAACAAATGCGCCGCCGAGTGGCGGAGTTTGTCTAGGTCTTCTTGGTTTTTAGCCATGGTTTAAGTATAGCTGATTAAGAACCGGGTGAGAATTTTTTGGTAAGTGTTCAGGCTTTTAATATCCACCCATTCTTGATCGGAGTGGAGTCCACCGCCGATGGGGCCAAAGGTAATGCCGCCGATGCCCCTGGCGTTGAAGAGGCGAATATCAGAGCCGCCGTGGGTAGAGTAAATTTTTGGTTTTTTGCCGGTTATTTTATGAGTTGCCTGGATTAGTTTCTTGATAAAAGGGTTGGTAGATTTGGTAAATTGGGCTGGCTCGAAAGCGACAAACTTGAGTTTGACCGGTAGAGCGACCAGGTCTTTTAAACTGGCTTTGATGGTTTTTATTTCCTGGGGCAGGTAGCGGATGTCAAGGCGGGCTTCGGCTTGATCCGGGACTTTATTGGTAGTTTGGTTGTCGGTTTTGATCCAAGAGAGGTTAGCGGTGGTGCGCCAGGCCTCTTTTTGGGGGACGGGATATTTTTTTAAAATATTGTCAACCGTTTTGGTAACCAGGCTGACGGCGTTTTTCCCTCTCCAGGGATAAGCGCCGTGGGCGGTTTTGCCGTGAGCGACAAGATCAACCCTGACTATACCTTTGGATTGGTTGTTGATTCTAAACTCGGTGGGTTCGCCGGCGATAACAAACTCGGCGGTAAGGCCGTTTTTAAGTTGATGTTTGGCTCCGTTGGTGCCGCCGATTTCTTCGTCGGTAACCAGTTGAAGACCTACAGGGTAGTTGAGAGTTTTAGCCAGAGTTTTAAATACCAAAATGAGTGAGGCAGCGCCGCCTTTCATGTCTTGGGCTCCCCTACCGTAAAGTCGGCCGTTTTTGACAGAAGGGTTAAATTGACCAGGTTTTCCGGGAACTACGTCTAAATGGGCATTGAGCAGAAGCTTAAATTTTTTAGGTTGAGTTTTGCCTGGATAAAACAGCAGGCTGGGTGTTTTATCAGAGATAAATTTTCTGACCCCAAAACCTTTAAGCCGGAGTTGGGCAACTTGGAGCACCCGAGTCAAAGCTTGAGGTTTTTCTGCCGTTGATGGGATTTTGATTAACTCTTTTGCGAGGGAGACTGCTTGGTTCATTTTATGATGGTTTTAGCTAGGCTTTTACCTGGCAATTTGGTGGACGGTATAGGACTCGAACCTATGACCTCTACAATGTCAATGTAGCGCTCTAACCAGCTGAGCTAACCGTCCCTAGAGAATATTTTAACATAAACCTGACTACCAAGGCGAAAAAGCTTCAATTTGTCTCATGATGGCAGCTCCGTGTTTCTGCCAAGTTTTTGCTACCAAGGATTCAAGAAGCGGGGTTTGTGTCTGGTTATAGTTTAGGGGACGACCAGATAGGGTCAGCACTCCCGGATTTAGACATTTCTCGTGGCTATAGTTGGCGGTTAGATAGTTCATGGTGTGAAGCGATAAATCGACCATAAGCGCTGTCTGAGCCGGCTCGAGACCAACCATATCTTGGTAAAGATGGGTTTTGGTTTTTTCTATAGAAAAGCCTACGGGGTTGTGCGGCCGGGGCATCGAGGCGGCAACGGTGTCTGCCAGTTGGGTTAGCAATACCTCGAAGGCCGGCCAGTCGCGCCGCTTAGGAAAGACGGCGGTGAAAGGCGTGTCGTGGTAAAGAGCCGCTGCCAGCCAGGGTGGGCCGATTTCCGGCTCGTCTTGGGCCAGATCTGCCAACATGAACATACCGATTGGCGGATGGGCCAGATGGCGTGCCTGGTCGTCGGCATGGCGATGGTCGCCGTTTAGTGACAAGACGGCCCCTGGTTTCGATCTAGAGTTAACGATGGCGACTGCTTCTGGAATGGTGCTGGCAATGCCGACCTTGCCGATGTCGTGAGTTGCCGTACCAGCTTGAGCCCGTCGGTGCCTGGCTTCAAGCCAGCGGCGTTGCGCAGCGTCAAGACCAGGGATAAGCGCCACTAATTGGTGAAATAAGTGGTCTCGGGCATCAACCGCTATAGCCGAGTGCATGGCGGTGATTGTGTCGACAACAGCCAGTTCGGTAAAGAGGCGTGCGGTCACCGGAAACTGGCCGCCTAAAACCGTCTCCATGGAGCGAGGCAACGCGGTAACCGGTTGCTGGTCGTGGTTAACTTTTAGCTCTACAACTGCGGTCATAAAACCACAAAAAAACCTCCCGGCTGGGAGGTTGGTAATTAAGTCTTATTTAAAGCCTTAACAGCAGCAACCTCCCTTGCCGTCACCGACAAAGAGAATGGCAAACTTGATAAGGCTTTGGCTTGATTTCATGTTGGGGTTATTTTTACAAATCAATAGTTTTTTGTCAAGGGCTAGTTACCCAGCTTGGGTGGAGACGGTGCGTTCGCCGGAGAGCATAAAGCTGGTGCCGGAGCTTTTCACCTGGCCCCAGTAGTAGGCCCTTTGTTGCGAGCGTTGGTTGTGGAGACCCAGCCAGGTTTTGGACTCGGCGATTTTCTTGCGGGCCAGTTTGATTAAGGAAAGCAGTCTCTCAAAGAAGTTTTGGTGATAAACGCCCGGGTCGACGACTGCTTGAAAGGCGGCTTTTTCGACCTCGGCGACCAGGCCAACGCTTTCTTGGGCCAATTTTTTGATTTCTGTTTGGAGGGTTTGAATTTCAATTTTGACGCGTTGTTTCTCGCGGGAAAAAACGATTTTTTCTTCGCGGCGGAAAGCTTCGAAGCGGGCCTGTTCTTGGTGGCGGATTTGCTTTTCTCTAAGTTTCAAGAATTCTTCAAAGTTAAAGTTTTCTGCCGGGGCTGCCGGTTGATCGCCGCCGTCTTTTAAAGCCTCAATGAAGTTTTGCGAAGGCTTTTTATTAGTTGTGGGTTTGGTTTTGGTGTTGAAAGGATCCATTTGGGGGTATTTTACTATAAGTTAGTAAGATAGTCAATCGTTTGGCGCTTTTTGATGATTGAAGCCAGATAGGCTCTTTCTTGAGGGGTGTTTAGTTGACTCTTTAATTTTTCGTCTCCGGCGGCGGCGATCATTTTGTCCACTTCACCGTCGGAAGCTTTAAAGTTTTTATCTTCAGCGATGGCCTGAAGAATAAGCTCGAGCTTGAGGGTGTTTTCGGCCGACTGGCGGTATTCTTGCCTTAACCTTTCCACGGTTTTGTTGATGGAGGCGGCGTATTGGTCAATGGTCAGGCCCAATTTTTGGACCTGGTCCAGGAGCCTTGACAAGGCGCGGTCTCTTTCGGCCTCGATTAACAAGTCGGGCAGTTCGAGGTTGATGTCTTTGATCAGGGCCTGGGCGACCAAATCAAATTTTTGGGTTTGGGTTAATTCTTTTTTTTCGTTTTTGGATGAACCTTTGCCAGGAGTCCAGATTTTGTCAGCGGCTAAAGCGCCGCGGGCAACTTTGGCGTAGTCGCCTACGACTACCTCGGGCAGTTCGCAGGCCGTGGCTTTAAACTGCCACGACTCCCCTTCTTTGGCGGAGACGATGGTGATTTTGGGAGCCAAAGCCGGTTTGAGATTGTGTTTTTTAACCGCTTCGGCGTAAGAGCCGGGGAGTAAGTGGTTGACGACCTCGCCGTAAATGGTGCCGCGGTCGAGAGATTTTTCCACTACCGAGATGGGAGCTTTGCCAACTCTAAAGCCTTTGATTTCGGCGGTTTTTTGAAAATCCTCCAAAACGTGGGTATAGGTAGCCTTAACTTTGGTCCAAGGGATGGAAAATTCCAGCTCGAAGGTTTTTTTGGGCAGCCAGGTGATTTTGGCGTCGGGAGCTGTTTTGGTCATGGGCGGATTATAGCATAACAAAATTTCTAATTGAGCTGATTTTTAAGTGAGAGGTAAATAGTAGAGGTGGGATAAGACATCGGTGAGGACAGTGGAGCGGTAGATTAAAATGGATGCGGCCAAAAGCAAGACGCCAAAAACCAAGTGGAGGTAGCGGGTAGCTTCAAGGGGTTTTAAGAGGAGGCTAAAGCCGTAGAAGGAGTCGATAAACAGGCCGGTGGAGATGATGATAGCTTTGTTGAAAAGATCAATGTAGATAACTTGGGTGTTTGCGGGGCTGACCAGGGTCTGGATTTTAGGCAGGACAAAAAGAATATCCCGGAAGGACAAGTAGATTTGGACTAAAGGCGAGACGATCAGGGAAACGGCGATGAGTTTTTTGGCGGCAAATTTAAGCCGGGGGTTAACTTCCATGATTTGATTATAACTTACTCGTAGCGAATGGCTTCAATCGGGGGCAAGTTGGCGGCCCGTTTGGCCGGAAAGACGCCAAAAAAGACGCCGATGGCGGTGGAGACGGAAAAAGCAATCACGACCGATAAAAGGTTGATGGCGGCCGGGAAGAATTGGCGGATGACCAAGATGATCAGGCTCGCCAAGGCGAGGCCGATTAAACCACCCAAGACCGATAAGACGACCGACTCTGATAGAAACTGGGACAAAATGTCCTGGCGGGTGGCGCCGATGGCCCGCCTGATGCCGACCTCCTTGGTGCGCTCGGTGACGGTGGCGTACATGATGTTCATGATGCCGATGCCGCCGACGAGCAAGGAGATGGAGCCGATGGCTACCAGGATGGCGTTGACGATGCCAAAAACTTGGTTGACGGTGGAGAGAATTTCGGTTTGTTCGGTGACGGAAAAGCTGTCTTCGTCGTAGCGTTTTGCCAGAATTTTTTCGGCTTGATTGATGACGCTGGCGATGTTAGCCTCGTCGTTGACGCCGAAAAAGATAGTAAAGAATGTTTTATTGGGGTTTAAACGGCCGAAGGTGGTAGTGTAAGGGAGTAAAACGATGTTGTCCATTTCCCGGTCGCCTTTTTTGGCGTTGACGCCGATTACCTTGAGGCGCTGGTTGCCGGTGATGATGGTTTTGCCGACGGCTTTTTCCGGGGAGGAAAAAAGCTTTTCGGCGATGGCAAAACCCAAAACAGCCACTTTGGTTTTGCGGTTGACGTCGGTAGCCTCAAATGCCTGGCCGTAAGCTTGGCTTAAGTTTAAGATTTTGAAGGCGTCGGCGGTAACGCCTTCGACGTAGCCTAGTTGGGACTCGCCATTGGCGGTGACGGGCAGGCTTCGGAAAAATTGGGGGACGACGTAGTCGGCCTGGGGAATTTTTTTAAGGTTCAAGTAATCTTTTTCGTCAAAAGTAGCGCCGCCGGCAAAACCGGGGCCGAAACCGCCGCCGAGGCCGCCTTCATCGCTGAAAACGTTTCCTGGAAAGACGATGACCAGGTTTGAACCCAAGCTTTCAAACTGATCGCTCAAATAGTTTTTTAAGCCGACGCCTAGGCCGATTAATAAAACCACTGACATGACGCCGATGGTAATCCCCAGCGAGGTCAAGACGGTCCTGATTTTGTTTCTTTTAAAGCTGGCGATAGCGGTGGTGAAGATATCGGATAGGGTGTCTGGCTTCATAGATACTTTTTAACTAAGCGGCCGTCTTTGATGTAGATTTTTTTGTCAGCCCGGTTGGCCACTTCCTTTTCGTGGGTGACCATGATGATGGTGGTTTTGAATTTTTTGCGGAGGGATTCGATCAGGCGCAAAATTTCCGGGCCGGTTTTGGAGTCGAGGTTGCCGGTGGGTTCGTCGGCCAGTAAAACTGCCGGATTCATGATCAGGGCCCGGGCGATGGCGACGCGTTGCTGTTGGCCGCCGGAGATTTTGTTGGGGAAAAAGTCTTGCCGGTCTAAGATACCGAAATCTTTTAAAAGTTGTCGGGCTTTGTTTTTGGGGTTAAACTTCAACCGGGTTTTGGAGTATCTGGTAGGTAGGATTACGTTTTCTAAAACGGTGAATTTATTAATTAGGTTAAACTGCTGGAAAACAAAGCCGATAGACCCGTTTCTTAAATGGGAGAGTTTAGCGTCGGCAAGCTTAGAAACATCGCGGCCGTTAAAAGATATTTTGCCGCGGCTTGGGATCTCGAGTAAGCCGATTAAATACATCAGGGTGGATTTGCCGCTGCCTGAAGCGCCCAAGATGCTCAAATACTCTTGCCGGTAGATCGGCAAAGAAATACCGGAGACGGCTTTGACTTCGGTTTCGCCTAGCCAGTAGGTTTTGGAGACGTTTCTTAAGTCAATGAGCGGCTTCATTTGGGAGCGACAACTATGGTTTGGCCTGGTTTAAGCCCGGAGGTGATCTCGACCTGCTCGTCTCCTTGAATGCCGACGGTGACCGGTTGGGTTATAACCTGACCTTTTTCCACGAGCTTGACGCTGGTTTGGTTGTCGTCTTCTATTAGGGAAAGAAAGGGAATAGTTAAAACGTCCTCCTTTTCGGCGGTGGTAATGACCACCTCGCCGTTTAGCCCTAAGCGAAATTTGGAGTCGGGAGAATTTAACAGGTTTAGTTTGGCTAGATAGACGGTGCTGCCGGACGAATCAAGCGATGAAGCAAAATCAATGGAGTCGACGGTGAGATAGACAGGTTCGTCGGGAAAGGCGTCGAGCGTCAGAATGGCTTTTTGGTCCTGTTTAACTTGGCCGATGTCGGTTTCGTCGATCTCGGCCTCAAAGACGAGGTGGTCGGGGTCGGCGACGGTAAAAACGGCGGTGGCGGGGGTGATGTTGACGCCGGGAACGGGCACGTCGATGTGGGTGACGACGCCGGCGATGGGAGATACAATCGTCGACAGCTTGACGGCCAGGTCGGAAATCTCGACATCCAAAACCGCCCGCTCCAGGTCCCATTGGTTTTTCGCCAAAACCCTTTTGAGGGTGTCGGTAACCAGGGTATCCTGGTAGGTAACTCGACGATCTTCTTCAAAGTCATTTCTTTCTTTGGAGTAGTCGATTAACTCCTGAGCTAGCTGCTTTTTTAATTGCCTTTGGTCCAAGGAGGCCAGCGCCTGCCATTTTTGCACCCGGTCCCCAACTCTCACTCCGACCCAGGCGAGTTGGCCCGAAGTTTGAAACTTTAAGTCAACTTGAGTCTCCGACTTGACCACGCCCGAAGCGGCGACGGTTTGGGTGAGGTTGCCCCGGTTGACTGTGGCCAAACGATAAAGTTCTTGGGGCGATTTGGGGCGGAGGCGTTGCCAGCTGAAAAAACCTCCCAGACCCAAAAAAACTGCCAGAAAGAGAGTGAGAAGTTTTCTTTTTTTAAGCCAAACGGTTAGGCTTTTAGCCTTTTTTGACAGGGAGCTAACCAGGTTTATTTTGGTATTGAGGTTTTGTAAAAATTTAAACATAAAGGTTATAACCCCGAGTGAAATCGAGGGGTGCCAGGGGTGGGAGTCGAACCCACATGCCGCAAGCGGCACACGGTCCTAAGCCGTGCCTGTCTACCGATTCCAGCACCCTGGCTCAAATATATTTTAGCAGAGGGTGAGCTAATTTTTTAGCCCGGGCTACAGCTTGGCGGTGGGCCTGCCATTCCAAGCGGTCGTTTAAGGGCTTTAATTTGACTGGTCCGTATTTGTTGGTCAAAGCCAATTTGATCAAGTGGTCGGCAAAGTGAGGGTTTTTGGGCAGCAAGCTACCGTGAAGATAGCAGCCAAAGACATTATTAATCCGACAACCTTCGGTGTGGTCTTTCCCGTTATTGCCGTGACCGATGACTACTTTACCCAAAGCCGATGATTTATCTTTCAGCCAAGTATTGCCGGAGTGGTTTTCGAAACCAACGAGAAGGTCAGATTTTAGATTGTCGATGGTAGATCGTAGACTGGGATTGAGTTTGATCACTAAATTGCCGATCTTTCTAACCTTGTCGGCGACCGTATAGGCCGGAAGAAGCCCAACCCCTTTTAATTTCGGCCCGGCAAAGGGCTTAAAAAAATCACCGAAGAGCTGGAAACTGCCGCAAATGGTTAGCATTGGTACTCCTGCGTCAGACGCGGCTCGTAAGACCATTTTTTTCTTTTGCAAATCCCTGCTGGCGGTCACTTGTTGCTGGTCTTGCCCTCCCCCGGCAAATAAAAGTTCAAAGCTGCCGTTTTTAAGAGGCTCACCAACCTCAACCGGTCGAACGGTTAACTTAATTCCCCTTTTTTCTGCGCGGTATTTTAAGGCGATAATATTGCCGTAGTCACCGTAAATGTTTAAAAGTTTCGGATAAAGATGGACTAAGGTTAGTTTCATTTTTAGTTAGCCAGCATCCGGCGTAACTGGCGCATGGCCGTGTATGTTGCCAAAAGATATTTTTTTGCTCCCTTTTGCCGCTTTAAATAATTAAAGGCGTGGTCGGGATTGGGATTTAGCTTTATAAGTTGCGGTTTCAGTCCGGCATATTTTAAACGCAAAGCCAAGTCGTGGGCTCTTAAGCCAGAAACGATTATGGGGATTTTTCGGTTTCGTAAAGCCTCGAAGTCAACGTCCCAGATCCAGGAAACGTCGGTGCCGTCGGCAACTTTATCGTTAAGCTGAATTAATAAAGGCTGGTTCAGGCGGCCGCGACGGAGCAAATTTTGCCAGTGGGTGTTGAAACTAGCCGGGTTCTTAACCAGATTTAATTGGTAGCTTTTGCCGTTAATTTTAAAAATCTCTCCCCTGCCAAAAGGCGGAGGCAAGCTTTTTAGCAGAGGTTTGAGCTTTTTGACTTTAAGGTTTAAAGCTTTAAGCAATGCCTGGAGTGCCCGGAAGCTATCAAGGCGGCGGTCGAGAAAGCGCCCACCGCCAAACCGGGAAAGATTGGACCAGCTTAAGACTGCCAACCTTGGGTCGGCGCCGTTGACGATCACCCTGGCTTTTTGGGGCAAGTTTTTGAAACTCTCCTGCCAGCGATCGATCACGGTATCCAGTTCGCCGTAGCGGTCTAGCTGGTCCCGGGATAAATTCATAATCAGCAAAATTTCCGGTTTTAACTGTTTGATGGCATCGGGCACGACCGCTTCGTCAACTTCCCAAATCCCTAAATCTGCCGGGAGTCTTCCCCATAAATCAGCCTGGTCAATCAGTTTTGATGCCACTCCCCGCATCAGGTTGGAACCGGCACTGTTTCTGATAAAGTCGACTTTAATCTTTTTTAAAACATTGCCCAAAAGATAGGCAGTGGTGGTCTTGCCGTTGGTGCCGGTGATGATGATTGACCGAAGCCGGTTTTTGACCACCATCTTTTTGACCCAGTTTTTATCAAGACTTATGGCGATCAGCCCGGGCAGGGCGGTGCCGCCAAGCGATGGCAGCAGCCGGCAAAAAAATTTAGCCAGCTTGCCGGCAAGTAAAGCCAAAGCCAGTTTTATATCCGAACTTGACATACTATAAGTTATATGTTAGTATCTCTTTTAGATCCGTCGGTAGCGCCTCACCGGGCATACTGATGGATTTTTTTATCCCTATAATATTCACTCTAATTCATTTCGTCTAAGAATTGCTGGACAGCTTTGGACCAGGAACCGTCGGATAAGGGGGTGTAAATGCCTTGGATTTCTTCCGGAGTAGTCAACCCCTGGCCAAAGTAGTTTTGTGATAAACCTTGGGCGACGGCCTCGATGGCTTCCTGGTAAGAGGCAAAGCGCAAAGTCCCCCGGGAGTGAATTCCCCAGCCCCAACAGTTAAAAGAGTCGTCGGGGATTTTTTTGCAAAGATTTGATTCCTGCTGGGCGATGGCGACCAAAAGGCGGGGGTCCAGGTTATTATTTCTGGCCGTTTCGACCAAAAAGTCGGCTTGGGGGTACAGCGGAGAAGAATATTTTTTCAAATAATTTTTGACGATTTCGGGAATGGCGTCGGCGGGTTTGACCGAGAAGGTGAAGGCGCCTAAAACTTCGGGCAAGACTGCGTGGGAGCCGACGGGGTCGACCGAGGAGAAGGCAATCCGGGGGCGGAAAGAAACGGTTTTTAGCTGGGCTAGGTTGAGGTAATAACCCAAAGACAAGAACAAAGTGACCAGGGCCATAGCCAGCCAGCCAAATATTCCCAAGAGTCGTTTCATATTCTAGAGTATATCAGATAGTGGATCCTGTAGGACTCGAACCTACGACCTTCCGGATGTAAACCGGACGCTCTAACCGGCTGAGCTAAGGATCCAGTGTGCTCTATTTACGAACAACTTCGAACTATTTTTAAACAGCAGGCTCGGTGCTAACGCCCCTCGCCAAGCTCCGGCGCGGCTGACGCCGCGCCTCCGCTATTTTTTTCGCGCGCGATTTTGTACTCGCTTCGCGAGCATTTTACTCTCTGATAATTGGTACCACTGTTGCTTTGGCACCTTTATCAGCAATCGTTTTCCCCGGAGCTGGCTGTTCAATTATAATTATTTGGTCTCTATTCAAAAGTTCTAACAACGCCGCCTGATCACCATCTAAACCGTTCACCACTAAATTAACTTCATGTTGCCCCCCCTCTTGCGGTTGCCCCCGCTTAGGAGTTTTTCCTAAATCTTGTTGTTTTTCTGCCATTTAAATATCACCTCCATTTCTTTCTGCGTTATAGCCTACTAATTGGTTTGAAGTATACCAAAAATTGACAAATTATGCTAACATAAAACTGTGCTCGATAATTGTGGGGATTTTTAATGCCCTCATTGGACGGATCCTCACAGATTCGAGCACAACCAGTGAGGGCATTTAAGTTTTGTTCTTTAAAAATTTTCGCGCTTTTTCTTTTCCGCCTTCGGCGGAATTTCGAGCCGACTTTTTCGGAGGCGCGGCGTCAGCCGCGCCGGATCTTACCTTTTTGAAAATAGTTCGAAGTTGTTCGTAAATAGAGCACAAAAGGAGATCGGAAGGGTAGGCGCTGGCCGCGCCCGCCCTCACGGCCAGCGCCGCAGAGGCTTCGGACAGGGAAAATTCGAGCCGGAAAAGAAAAAGAAGTAAGTGAAAAAGCGCGAAAATTTAAAACAAAAGAACAAGACAATAAATATGATCAAATACATCGCTTACTGCCGAAAATCAACTGATGAAAAAGACAAACAAATCATGTCTATTGAACAACAAATGGAGGAATTGAAAGCATTTGCTCAAAGAGAGAATTTGGAAATTTCACAATTTCTGACAGAAGCGGAAACCGCGAAAGTTCCCGGACGACCAATTTTCAATTCTCTTATTACCTTAATTGAAAAAGGACTTATCAACGGAATTATCAGTTGGCACCCGGACAGACTAGCTAGAAATTCAATTGATGGCGGAAAAATAATTTATCTAGTCGATACTGGAAAATTACAAGCCCTAAAATTCCCGTCTTTTTGGTTTGAGAATACCCCGCAAGGAAAATTTATGCTTTCAATTGCTTTTGGTCAGTCAAAGTATTATGTGGATAATCTTTCCGAAAATGTTAAACGAGGATTGTATTTCAAACTTCGCCGTGGAGATTGGCCGTCTTACGCGCCATTAGGATACAAAAACGATAGAAACACAAGGAGCGTGATGATAGAACCGCGCTCTGCGCGGCTAGTAAAAGAGGCATTCAAAAACTTTGCCTCGGGCGAATTTTCTTCAATGAAAGATATTCGTGATCTATTTTTCAAAAACGAGATAACTCGTAGAAATGGAAAGCCTTTACATTTTAACCAAATTAGAGAAATGCTTCAGCGGACCTTTTATTATGGTTTGATGACGTATCGCGGAGAAACCTACGAAGGAAAACACAGGCCACTCATAACCAAAAAACTTTTTGATGAAGTGCAGAAAGTTTTGGAGAAGAAATATAACAGGAAACCGCAGAAACACGATTTTGCGTTTACTGGCTTTATCAAATGTAAAGAGTGCGACAGTTTCTTCACCGCTGAAAAACACAAAAAGTTTTATCCCAAAACCAGAGGCGAAGTTTGGTACACCTATTACCGTTGTGTAAAGAAAAAAGGTGTTTGCTCACAACCGTATTTACCAGAATCAGAACTTGAGAAACAATTACGAGATTTAATTGGCAGTGTTTCTCTCTCCGAAGTATTGGCAAACAAACTTTTGGCGATGGCAGAAAAGGACGGAGAGAAAGAAAAGCAGTTCGCCGTTGGCGAACTCCAAAAACTCTCATTTTCTCTAACTGAAATTGAAAAGAAACTGGATAAACTTCTCGAAAGCTATTTGGAAGAGATTGTTGACACTGAAAGTTATCAAAGGAAAAAAGACGAGTTGCTTCAAATTAAAAAACTTTTGCAAGAGGAAATCGAGGAAATTAAGACCAAAGGTTCGAGTTGGCTCGAACCACTCAAAGAATTTATAAAAGAGGCCGCTGATGCGGCTAAAATCGCGCGCGCAAAAAATAATTGCAAAGATCTGGCGATCTTTGCAAAAAAAGTCGGCTCGAACTACTTCTTAAATGACAAGCGGCTCGAATTTTCCCTGTCCGAAGCCTCTGCGGCGCTGGCCGTGAGGGCGGGCGCGGCCAGCGCCTACCCTTCCGATCTCCTTTTGTGCCGAGGACAGGAGTTGAACCTGCACGGGCAAAGCCCACTACGTCCTCAACGTAGCCTGTCTACCAGTTCCAGCACCTCGGCATGTTAAAGTGCCACGGGTGAGAGTCGAACTCACACGAGCCAAAGGCCCACACGCTCCTGAAGCGTGCCTGTCTGCCAGTTCCAGCACCGTGGCCCAAACCAAACTTAAAGATATTTTAGCACAATCTGGTATACTAGAAGCCGAGGCAGGGTAGCCAAGGCGGTCACGGCGGGCGTCTGAAAAACGTCAGATACTGGTTCGATTCCAGTCCCTGCCACAGACGGAATGAGTAAAGACCACCAAACATTGAATGAATTCGTTAACCGTTTCTGGTATGTGCCTTCTGATATAGTGGCTAGACTAGCTGAGGCCTTGGTTTGGCAGGAACGCAGTTTTAAAAAACCAGTTTTAGACATTGGCTGCGGTGATGGCAGTATTGGTGAGTTGATTTTTAAAGGTAAAGTAATTGACATGGGGATAGATTTAAATCAGAAAGCCATTGAGACAGCGGCTGACAGCGATGTTTATAAAAAGACGAGAGCGGCCGATGCGACCAAATTGCCCTTTAAAAACAACAGCTATCAAACAGTGGTCAGCAACAGCACCTTTGAACACATTAACGACGATGTGCAAGCGGTCAAAGAAGCTTATCGAGTCTTAGAGCCTGGCGGTTATTTGTATTTGACTGTGCCGACGGATAAGTTTGAAGCAGCCGTTGCCAGGTTAGCCAGAACAGAGAAGAATTTAGCCAGAATTAATCAAAGGCTGGCACATTATCACTATCACAGTTTAAAGGACTGGAGAGTAATTTTAAAAAGGACCGGTTTTCAAACAGTTGAATTTAAGTATTTTTTCCCGGAGAGAATGGTCAATGTTTGGTATAGATTTTTTCGGCTAGTCACTTTTAAGCCAAATAAAAGGGAGTTGTGGTCTTATTTGAGCGACGATCGTTTTAAAAGGTTTATGCCAAAGAAATTGATAAAGGTGATTCTGTTTAAATATTTTCAAGGTTTTTATGGTGATTTATTCTCAAAGAAGGGTTGTTTGTTGTTTATCAAAGCGCTTAAGCGATGATATAATGCCTAAGCTAATTAGTGAGTTTAAAGTGCGGGAGTAGCTCAGCTGGTAGAGCGTCTCGTTGCCAACGAGAAGGTCGCGGGTTCGAATCCCGTCTCCCGCTCAAAACTGATTTCTTGTGGTAAAATTAGCCTATGGTGTTAGGTAAAAGTCCGGAGTCCAGG
>Ga0075706_109_pt1 | contig 25187 bp, 27 predicted proteins | sample RifGroA2_FD_67737 | JGI IMG/M metagenome (GOLD analysis project Ga0075706, IMG submission 67737) | Microgenomates (Beckwithbacteria) bacterium GW2011_GWA2_47_25
ATCGGCAGCGATTTCCCGTTCGGTGCGATAGTTTCGTACCAGTTCAGAAATAAGAGGCACAAACGGAAAAGTACTTTCAAGTAACTGCGCAAGCATCATAGTAAAGTTATCCTTGGATTCTAGATGATGTTTTTCGTGCTCCAATACTCCATGAAGCTCCTGCTCTGAAATAATAGACAACATTTTAGAGGAGAGATATATTTTTGGAGCAACAAAACCAAAACAAAATGCGAGAGGTTGATTGTTGGTAAAGACTTTTACACTTCCCTCTAAACCAAGATTCTTTATTAACCTTTCTAACTGCGGATACTTCCTCAAACTTTCGGTATTTGTAATTTTCTGCTTCACCAGCAACAACTGTACGACAGTCATAAGGAGTTTGAAGCCGACACTACCAACAATAAATACAACTACTGCCAGTGGGAGTAAGTTAAGATTTCTGGGTAGGGTTTGTAAATTAATTGAACCGAGGGCGGATTGACAATAATAGATTGTAGAGTGAACAAGGAACGGAAAACATTTGACAATCAGAAAGATGAGCAACGAAAAAAGCAAGCCTGCGCTTGCTATGGTAATAGCTAAATACCTATTTGTTTTTATTCTCATAGTCTGAAAGAAGTTCCAAAATGTGCTCCTTTTTATCCTTCGGCAGTTTGTCCAAGGATTGAGCGAAAGAAGCGACCGCCGTATCCCCGAAAGCATCAAAAAACTTATTCAAAAAGACATTGGCGACTTTCTTTCCGTAGGATTCCTTAGAAACCTTCGGCGAAAAGTACACGATGTTTTCTTTGGTATCACGCTTGAGTAATCCTTTTTCATAAAGACGATTAAGAAGTGTGGCTACAGTGGTATAAGCAAGCGATCTACTTTCTACCAACTTATCAAATACCTCACGAATAGTACATTCACCCAGCATCCAGGCGATATTCATCACTTCCTGCTCAAGCTCACTAATCTGTTTTTGCTTCATACTTACTACATATTGTAACAATAATAAACATCTATCTCAATGGTTTCATAATCATCAGAAAATGACACAAACTTTATTGCGAACTGTTTTTCCCTTTACTAGACTGTAGCTATTAGGAAGTGAAGCCTAACGAAACAATCGGGGCTGTGACTTCTGAATATACGCCAATCAATGCGTGTGTTTAGAAGTTGCAGCCCTTTTTAGTTACTAAGAAAAATGAAAACACTTAATCAAAACATACATCCAGCCACCCTTCTCCCAATTGGGGTAATTACTTTAACTACAAATGGAGCTGCTATTGATACCTACCTCAGCGATAGGCCTGCCTACGACTCCGGACTTATAGACATTGCCATCGGAAACCTGGGTGACCAAACCTCCACCAAGGTAAAGATAGAGGAATCTGATGCTTCGGATTTTTCTTCCGGCGTGACCGTAGCTAAAGGCGGGGATGAAATAACTGTCACCGCTGATACAGGGTACAAAATGCAAATCGAACGCAAGAAACGCTATCTGCGGGCGGTGATAACCATCACTGGCGGTTCGTCTCCCTCAGCTGAAGCGTATGTCGGAGCACTTTTGTGGGATGCGCAAAGACCATTCCCGGTTACTTAAAGGAAAATTATGGAACCAAATCAAAACAAACAACCAAAAGCACCAGCGCAGGATCAAAAGCCTGCAGACAAGACACCCGAGGCTGGTGCAACAACTCAACCAAACGAAGCTCAAATGTGGGACAAGGTTGATTCGTTATTTACTGTTGCCCGTAACACGTTTTTTCAGGGCAATTCCACCTTCGTGGAAGTGTTGGATAGCTTGATCGCTACTTTGCAGGACATGAAGGAAAACGAGGTACGCCCTCTTGGTGGGTTAACTCAAAAAAACAAAATGAAGTTAGAAGATCAGGAACAGCCGGAAAAAGAAGAAGAACCGGCTAATCCGAACTTATAAAAACTATGGTGAGCAGTATTGACGAAAAACTTGACCGAGGCCGAGCAGTTTGGGAAATGACTCAAACCGAAGGTTGGCAGATTATCAAAAGCCTGATCGATCAGGAGCTGGAGATTGAAAGCAAAGATTTACTGGATTGTCCCATAGAGGAAGACCTTGAGCACAAGCAAATGATCAAGGCCTACCGAAAAGTCTTGAGCATGGTCGACAGCGTTATTAAAGAGCGAGACGAAACTGCTCAGGATTTACGAAAGGAATAAATATATGGACGAAGAACAACTGAAACAAAAAGAACAAGAAGAACTACGAGCCCTTCTCGATGAACCTGATGAGGAGGAATCTTCTGATGCAAACAAAGACACCACCCAGCCAACTGAAGATGCCGACAAAAATAAGGACAAAAGACCTGAGTCAGGTAAAGACGAGAAACCTAACATCGAAGGTGCTGAGGACGAGTCGGATAAAGATTCCAAAACCAAAGACAAGAACAAAGAAAACAAAGACCGCTGGAGCGGAAAAAGTCGTGAAGAAGTAATTAAAGAATATGAAACTCTGGAAAGTCGTGCTGCTGCCTTAGAAAGCAAAAAACCTGACAAAAAAGATCAGCCGGAAGATGGCAACGCCAAAAACAAAGAGGAAGAAAACTTAAATCTTCCTTCAGCAGATGAGCTTCAGAAAATGACTCCTTCGGATTTTGCTAAATGGGTTATCTCCCGCATCGATGATGGGGTCAAAAAGACTATCGAAACTCAGGAAAAGATCCGTGAGTCAGTTCGTAAAGAGATCGCAGAGGCAAAGAAAGAACACCCTCTGCAGGATCCTGACTACCGCAAGATGGTGCAAACAATTATGGATGCGGCCAGTGCTAAAGGCACAACTGTGTCTCTAAAAGAAGCATGTGTCCAAGTCGATGCTTTCCTCGGCAAGCATAAGGCTAAAGATGAAGCCGAGAACAACGATGGATCTGAGGAATTATCAGATGAAGAAAAGAGCCGGCTCAAAAAAGCCAAAGCTCAAGTTGAGAGTGGAGCGGGCGCTCCGACTCAGCCCGACGGCTCGGATGCCGAAACAAAACGCATCCAGAAAGCCCTCGCCGGAAGCGGGTCAAAAAGCCCCTTAGGAGGGTTAGGAATCTAACTCCCTACGTTATTAAAAGAAGGGAGGTGAAAAAAATATATGCCAGCATCAGCAACAGGAATCAGAGGTTCAGGTAATTTAGGGGCAACCCGAAAGTATGACGTCGCAGACGTTGTATCGCTATTGGATGTCAACCGATATCCATTGATGGCGATATTAACAAACGCTGGTAAAGATCCAGCAACCGGCGAGGGCGAAGCACTTAAAAAGAAAGAGTCTACTGACCCAGAATTTAAATGGTTTGAAGATGAGTTTGGAAAGCGACAGCTTACCGGCTCAAGCACTGTCGATCCTGATGGCGGTAACTTAACTGTCGCAGGACAATCGCAGTATCTTCAAGTTGGTGACATCATTTTGGTGTCCTCACAGAAATGGGTCTTTCAGGTAACTGCTATCGTAGACGCAAACACAGTAACAGTTGGTCCCGAACTCGGTGGAGCAACAGGCTCGGCTGCATCAGCAGTCGGAGACGTCTGGCTCATTGGTAACGCCAATGAGGAAGGTGCCGGTTTGCGTGATATCAAATCGACCACCATTGCCGAAGTGTCCAACTACTGTCAGATCTTCAGAACTCCAGTCGGTATTACTGAAACCGCGAGAAACACTCAGGGATGGGTGAAAGAAAATGACTTTGATTACCAGAGGCGCAAAAAAGGTATTGAGCACTATGTCGATATCGAGCGCACATTTATCTTTGGTAAAAAAGGAATCATCACTTCCGGAACTCACCCCAAGAGGTTTACAAGCGGAATTCTAGGAAGGATTGCTACTTACGCCACTGCCAACGTTGACACCGAGTCTGAGTTTGACTCATGGCTCGAAAGTCTCTTTGCGCACGGCAACACCGAAAAGTATCTCTTTGCTTCAGCTTCGGTCGTTTCGATGATCAATGGCTGGGCCAAAGGGAAACTCCAAGTAGTCAACCCGACCAAAGCCTACGGACTCAGAATCGTTACTTACGATTCTCCGCACGGCACACTGCATATCATCAAGCATCCGCTCTTAATCGGAACAACCTACGGAAATTATGCCGTTGGGTTGGACATGGAAGCTTTGACGTACCGCTATCTGACCAATCGTGACACCAAGCTTATGACTAATCGTCAAAACCCTGGTGAAGATAGTCAGGTCGATGAGTACCTAACCGAATGTGGACTGCAAATGGAGCAAGAGCAACGCCACGCCATTATGAGTGTCGGCGCGCTCTAAACCTAAGCATTACTGAAACCTATGATTAAAAACGCAACGCAACGAAAGTTACTACACACTTTCTTACTCAGTGTAGTCGCCTAGGAAGGGGTGAGCGTTATCACCCCTTCAACCCAAGTCTCGGGGTTGTTAATCAGACAAAAAAGAAAGCGAGGTGAAAAACATGACTGAAGAAAGAACTACAAAATCATTGGACGAAATGTCAATGGCAGAACTCTGGAGCGTTGCAAAACTGCTCGGTGTCTCCAAAGACGGCAAGCGGGATGAACTGATTGCACGCATTAAACAGGCTCAGGAGCAGCAAGGAGATACTCCTCCAGTACCAGCACCTCAGCAACCAAAAACCGCCAAGGCTCAAGCGCCTAGAGAAACTGTTTATATCTCTCGCTATTACGAACTCAAGTTGGTAATGTCCCCTTCCTACTTAAAAGAGGTCGGCGGCAAAGTGCTTATCATTCGAGGTACTTACATCCAATTCCATGAGGGTGTGTATAAAACCACAAATCCTGAGGAAGTTGAATATCTCGATAATCACCCTAATTTCGGAAGCGTCTTTAGAAAAGTTGAAACCGCAGACCTAAAAGGCGGTAAGAGTGTTGATCAAATCTACCAAGATAAATTCAAAACTCTTGAAGAACGCGAAAAAGAAATTGAGGCCCGGGAAGCAGCGCTTCGAAAACGAGAGGTCGAAATGAGTGGTGCAGAAGAAGGAGCCACTCAGCCCAAGGCAAAGTCCGGAATTAGAAGTACGGCAGACCAGCCGAAGTTTTAAGCAGAGGAAACTATGTCAACAGACAGTCGTCCAACATTTACAACGGCTCAGGTTAATCTGACTAACGCTGATACCTGGTATTCACTACCAGATATCAAAATTGGTGAGGGGTGCGAGGTGGTAATAAAAAGTAAAGTTTCAAATATATCAGCCATCAAGGTGGCTCACGACGATGCGGAAAGCAAAAATGCGCCATTTATCCTGGACAACCCGGGCGACAGTTTGTCTTTACGCATCAAAGGGACAACCCAAGTTGTCGTCAGTTCTGCAATTGCCGGGCAAGTGGTGGAAGTTATCACTGAACAATAAATTATATGGCAAAACTAAAACGAGCAGGAAAAATTAGCGATTTATTTTGTTTCCGACGTACGGGAAATTATTACGCCTCATTCATTACCGGTGGTGCACAAACTACTCAAGGACTTGCTTCTGCAAACTCACTGCGTGCTTTTCCTTTTTATGTTCCCAAACTAAGTAAATTTGATCGTATTGCAATCAGGGTAACAACAGCAGGAACAGGTACCACTCCCAGGGTACGTCTGGGAATATATAAAGACAATAGCAATATATATCCAGGCAGTCTTGTTTTGGACGCCGGAGAACTCGATGTCAGTACTACCGGAGTAAAAGAAACAATCATAAATACGGCTCTGGCTGAAGGTTTGTACTGGATCGTATTAGTCGGGCAGGACACAACCTCGCTGGCCGTGGCCGCAACACCAAATACCGACCATTACCCAATGGTTGGTTATGAATCAGATCTGTCAGGAACCCCATTACATGCTTGGGCTCATGTCCAAACGTATGGAGCCCTACCTGCGGCTTACCCGACCTCATCGCCAACCGGATGGACATTACACGTACCGTTAATAGCACTCAGAAAGGCGTCATGACAAGGAGGTGAAAACCATGCAAGAAAGCGATGTAGTACTACTAGAACAAATCATACAGGCCATAGTCGCAAAGCCGGAAAAAGTTGTTATCGAAAGAAAAGTCGACGAAATGGGAGTCCTTTTGTCAGTCCGACTGGATGACAAAGACGCCGGTGCATTGATAGGCAGAGGCGGAGAAACCATAGCTGCAATCCGAAGAATCATGAAACTCGTAGGGGTCAAATCCAACGCCAGGATCAACATCAAGTTAGATGTTCCGCGCAGAAGCAAAAACGACTATGAAAAACCAAGTATTAAAGATCAAAGCAATAATTCAAGAGAACTCTGATGACGGCAGAGAGGTTGGGTCTTCCACTTGGAATAAAGATGGTAATACTTCGAATGTTATAACTTTAGGCAACTTTACCGGCTCTCAGACTGGGGTATTCCGATTTCGTGCAGTTGATATTCCCAAGTTCTCAAGAGTACTACTGGCTAGACTCCGATTGCGTCCTGCTGTTACCGATAGCACCGACTTTATAGTCAATCTAAAAATCAAAGGCGTTAAAGAACCGGATCCGGCTCCGTTTAAATCCGATGGCTCAAATCGTCCATCCACTAGAGCCAAAACAATCAATGCAGTTGATTGGGACATTATCAGGAAATGGGAAGTCCATGAATGGGTTCAAACGCCTAATTTGAACTTAATCGTGGAAGAACTCATTTCCCAGACAGAATGGAAACCGGGCAATGCCATGATGCTTGTTATCGAAGATGATGGTAGTCCAACCGACCAATCAAAAACGTGCTTCGACTCGAGCAAGGGTGATGGATATCAAGCAGAGCTGGAAGTTTATTACCTTCCTCAAGGTCTTCATGAGCAAATCGCAATCGGGCTAATCCAAGGCAATGATCGGGATGGTGAAGAAGATTACAAAAGCACTTGGTATCAAAGTGGCTTCCAGAGCAACATGACCACCTTTGGAGATGATGGCAGCCTTGATCCTGAACAATCTCCAAATGATGCTGGCTTTATTTTTAGCCCTCTTGCGATTCCTAAAAGGGCAGAAATTATCTCAGCAAAACTATTAGTCACCAGCCCATTTCAAAACAATGGCATGCCAAATCTCTGGATCAAGGGTTTGGCTGAAGATGATGCTACAGTCTTTGCCTCCAACGGCTCAAATAGACCCTCATTACGAACTAAAACGAACGCCAAGATTCAATGGAACCTGGGCCACGCTGAAGCAGGTGTGCTTATTGGAGATCACTGGACTGCAGAAAGCGTTTATGAGTCACCGGAACTAAAAGATGTTATTCAGGAGATTGTTGACCGCCCAGGTTGGGCAGGAAGCAAACTCGGACTCGTACTGGAGAACTACAACTCCGGACACGGAAACACGAAGTATATTTGGGATTACAACCAGGATTCGGGAAAATATGCCCCCAGGTTATTAATTGCCTGGACAAGAGAACGTAGAGTAACCTCCCGAGACAAAGATGTAGAGACTTTCAACAAAGCCAACTACCCCGAGTTCATCATTGTCCACCATTCAGCCACTCCTCGAGATAACACCCGCTTTGAAACGATCAAAAAAGCCCACATCGGCTTTGGTTGGGATGACATCGGATACCACAAATGGATAGCCGGAGCACTTGACGGAGATGGCGTATTGATTTTGGGAAGACCGGATAACGTCATCGGTGCCCACACCGATAGTAACAAGATGAACTACCGCTCTTTGGGAGTAGTTTTGTGCGGCAATTTTCAAAATTCCGAAACACCAACCTCCGCTCAACTTGCAACCTTGCAGAAGGTGCTTGATGAACTGCGCATAGAACGGGGAATTCCTAAGGAACGTATTTTAGGACACACCGAAGTACCGGAATCGGCAACCGACTGCCCTGGTAATGCCCTCTTGCCTTATGTCCAGAAATATAGAGCAACCGGAAGTTTGCAATAAAACATATGCAATTACAAGAATTTAGACAAGATTTAAACGCCAGAATGACTGCCTCAAAGGTAAGCGGTTTCTGGAAAGATGCAGATAAAGATCGCTGGATTAACAAGGCGGTTGTGCGTGCGTGCAACTTTGCCCGCTGGAAGTTCCTCAGTAAACACGCCAGTCAACTCACAGAATTAAATCCTGACGGCTCTGGTAAAGAATCATATTTTCTCCCTTTCGACTTTAAACCTGGAGGCATGATTTTCCTCTCTGTCGATGGTGAGGAATACCACAAAACTACCGAAAACCAATATCTCAGTCGAAAGTCAGATAACAAGATAGCTCCTACTTTTCACCCTTCCCTCGACATAGTTCACCCATCTCTGCACACCGACTGGCGATGGCAAAAAATCTACGCCGTAATCGGAGATCAATATTTTATAGATCCTCCCGCTGATGTTGCAGGTAAGGTAATCGACTTATTTTACAAACGTCGCCCTGTTCGGTTGGTTGAAGAAACTGATGAACCAATTACTCCTGAAGAAATGGACGAACCCATTCTGAAACTAGCACTGGCAACCTGTCTGGCAAAAGAGCCAGGGAGAAAAAACGAAGCTGAAAAAGAAGTTATTGAAGCTCACGCCTTATTACAACAAACCAAGGATCGCGAGGACGAGGAACCATCGGCCGTCTTCGTGGGACAAGCAAAAAGTACCCGATGGTCATAAATATATGAACGCATACAGATTACAAGGATTTCGAGGAGGAATAGCTGACGACCCGTTCCAAGGTGTCAGAGAGGCTTTTCGTTTCGGCTATGGCTTAAATATCCGAGGTGAAGAAAACACCCTTAAATGCAACCAACGATTAAAAGAAGACTTGGGCAGCGACACAGTTATCACCGATCTTATTCTCTTCTACGTTCCTGCTTCAAATGGCAATTTGTATGGCTTCGGCGATACAGGAAAAATTTACAGAAAGTCAGGTGGAGCGAGTGCATGGGAACTGGTCTATACCGACTTAAACGGCAAAATCACCGGCGCAGCTGAGTACACCAACAATGATGGTAGCAACAACTATGTTCCCTACCTTTATTGGGCGACTGAAACAAAAGTCAGCAGAATTAAACTTTCTGGAACCTGGCCCACTGATGTAGAACACGACTGGCAAACACTTGATGGCGACCCTGCTTGGCACACCATGTCAGAAGCTCTGGGAGTGCTTCTTATTTGCGACAGCAAAGACTTGGCGATGGTCGACTACGAAGGAGGATTTAATCGGGATGCCATCGATCTTCCTCGAAGCCATAGAAACAAATGCCTGCTTGGATTGGATCAGTTGGTAGTGTTTGGTTCTACCAAAGGCGACAAAGTTGAGGAAGGTTGGCTCTGGACTTGGGACAAAATTCAACCTTCCTGGATCCAAAGAAGAATGGTTGCCGAGCGTGGAATTAATGCTTTGCTTCAGGGTGAGTTTCTGATGATTCAGGCAGGAGTACGTGGTGGTTTGTATTTCTGGGATACCTCAAGTCTTTTGCGAATCAAAAAACTGCCAGGTGAATTTGCCTGGGTGAATCCAGGTGGAGTAACTATCATGGGCGGGCTGCCTCTTCTGGGAGTCAATGGCAGTGATAAATGTGGCATTTTCTCTTATGGCCGCCTCAATAAAAACGAACCCTATGCCCTAAACCTTGAGTACATCCCTTCACACGGCAAGATGGAAAACGTGCTTATAGGAGCCTTGACGATATACGAAGACAAAATCTACTGCTCGTGGAAAGACGGAACTACATTTGGCACTGATGTTATTGACCCAGACAACAAGGCAGAAGCCCGCTATGAAGGCTTGGTATTTGATGGTGGCGAGTCATTTACCCAAAAAGGGTTTAGGCATATCAAATTGGTCACAAAACCTCTTCCCAAAGATTGCACTATAGAAGTTTTTTACAAGGTGAACCAACAAGTGCAGTGGCAACTAGCCACCATGCAAGATGGGTCAGAACTATTTGACCAAGAAGGAAGATCAAAAGCAATTTTTACCATCGAAACCGGTGGTAATGAAGATGACCCAGGTACCGGAGAGGAATATGAGTTGGCAATGAATCTGCATCCCAACGGCAACAATACACCCGAAGTTATTTCAGCGACAACGTATTTCGAACCTTTAGGAGTCTTATAAACCTATGTTGACTAAAGATATTAAAAAAATATTAACAAATCGGGAAGTTGAAGACCAACCATTTCCTGAAGTGGTGCCTCATACCCACAACGGAGTTGACTCACCTGCTCTTGGCGCAAACACTGTCGACAGCGTCAATATTAAACCAGGAGCTGTCGGAGATAACGAGCTCGATGATTTTTCGGTTACTGAACAAAAACTGGCGGATGCAGCAGTGGCCACACAAAAGATCAAAGACGATGCCATCACCGCCGCAAAAGTTTATAAAGCAGGATCCGTTATCACGGTTTCAGCTCAGATCGCAGAAGCTATTATTTTGACAGCCCACATTGGGACAGCTCAGATCACTAACTCCAGAATAGCCAATGCCTCCATTTCAACAGCCAAGATTCAAACTGCCGCAATTACCAATGCTGAAATTGCCGATGCTGCCATTACCAATGCAAAAATCGGAGCCCTGGAGGTCGGAAACTCCCGAATAGCTAATGCCGCTATCAGCACTGCCAAAATTCAAAACGCAGCTGTCACTAACGCTGAGATTGCTGATGCAGCAATTACCAATGCCAAGATCGGAGCATTGGAAGTTGGTAACTCAAGAATTGCAAATGCAGCAATTAGTACAGCAAAAATACAGGACTTAGCCGTTACCGATGCCGAAATCAACAATCTAAATGCAGGTAAAGTAACCGCCGGACTCATGCTTGCCGACAGAATTTGGGGTGGAGCAGGATATTTTGACTATATAAACGTCAGGATATGTGGACTGGAAGCTGTCAATGTAGCCGGAAATATTAATAAAACCGGCACCTGCAATTTTGCAATTCCCCACCCATTGAAAAAGGGCCATAGATTGGTCTATACTGGTATTGAGGCAGCAGAAGTTCTGCTCGTTCATCGAGGAACAGCCACTCTAAGTAACGGACAGACACGAATTGACTTCCCAGACCACTTTATAGCGGTCAGCGATCCCAGAAACATCACCGCACATCTGACTCCCAAGCAAAACTGCAACGGACTTTTCATTGTCGAAGTAACAAACGATCATCTTGTCGTGCAAGAACTGCAAGGAGGCACATCCTCCGCTCAGTTTGACTACATGGTCGTAACAGTCCGCGACAAATTCTTCGACTTTGACTTTGAACCTGAAGGTGAAATCGCCATTAAACGTGATGACGAAGATGAGGAAACTTTCAAAGAGCGCTATCTGGAACACCGAATAAACGAGATTACCAAAAAGGGTGGTCCCAAAGTCCAGGAACAAATTGCCCGACTGCGAAGTGAGTTTATCACCACAGTTGGCAGAAAGGAGGTCGCAGGTCATGTCGAAAAAACAAACTAAATTAGACACGTTCGATTTAAACGAACTGCAATTGAGAAAGCAGATGATTAAACAACATCAGCTGACAATCCAAGCGCTTGATTCTCAGTTGGTTGTGTGGCTTCTTGGGAAGTTTTTCAAATACGGCTTGGATAGCCAGAAAGAATATAACTTTGATGCTGTAACCGGTGAGATAACTGAAGTGACACAGTCCCAGAAAGGGGGTGGCTCCTAATGGCGACAAAACAATACGGCGGTTGGTATTGGCAGCCTGATAAAAATAAAGCTCTCAGATGGTGGGGTACAGATGCTTCCGGCAAAGACATTTACACAACCGGCGATGAACCAGGCAAACAACAATCAGTCAGCAACTTAAGTAGCGGTCTCTCCCAGGTCGGCGGTTCCAGTATTTTGGGTTTTGATGTAGGAACGCTCAACTCTAGATTTCAGGATACTTATAAGCAAGCACAAAATTTATCTTCCGATCTGGAAACCTACCAAACAAAGCGTTATGACGAGGAATACGGCAAGGCAGAACTAGGCAAACTCAAAGATACTATTAGTGCTTTGGATACAGGCATCGCAAGTGAGAAAAATGTTCGCGATGAGTCAGTTAGTAAGATTCGTAAAAACCCAGGCTATTCGGCGGCCACCATAACCGGAGAGTCCGGAGAGGTTCAGCGACTCGCTAACGCAAAAATTGGCAATCTCATCGAAGAACGAAATGCAAAAGCAGAAGACTACAATGCACGTTTAGGAGAAATAACCCGTAAAGTAACCTCAGAAACCCAGGGCAAAGAAGCCAAACTCAACAACCTCCGATACGACCTCCAATTTTTAGGTGGACTTCTCAATACATACAACCAGATTCGATCATCCGAACTTTCCTCTGCTAAAGAAGATGAACGCTGGGAACGGGAATTTGAACTCAAACTCTACGACGCTCAAACCAGCAGGTTAAGAGCTGGCGAGGGTGGTAGCGGAACTTACGCTAAACAACAAGTCAAAGATGCCTTCGGCAATGTAGTTGGTTTCTTTGACCCGACCTCAGGAAAGACTAACCTTTATGAGCAACCATCGAGTCAATCACAAACCACCACAGTAAATGAAGGTGATCTAAGAACTGAAATCAGATCTGCCTGGAAACAGGGCTATAACGCCGACCAACTCAAAACAAATCTCTCAGGAGTAACCACAGATAAAGGGAAAAGTGCCACTCAAATCATTGATGAAGAATGGCAACTCAAAAACCAACCAGGAGTGATGGGTTTCCTAAGAAGGTTATTTACACCTGGAGTCTAAAAGCATATGGACAATTTTTTATCACAAATTAAGAAAAACATAACCTCGTCAATTCAAAATACGAGCCAAACTTTTGGTGGTATTTTTGGAAAATCCCAACAAACGGCTTCCTCTCTGGTACGTTCTGGCTCTGAAAAAATTCAGGATATTCTAAAACCGCTCGAAAAACTAAAGCCTGAACAATATGACATCGCCATTCCGGGTCCCACAACCGGCTCCTACAAACCATTCAAAAATCTGTATGTAGAGGCGGCCGCTCAAACACTTGGATTGGGTGCCCGAGACACAGATGTACTTGAGCGTTTGCCAAGCGCCACAATCGGAGCCTTAAAAGGGGCTGGGGATGGTCTTGCTCAAGCATTAACTTTTGGCTGGTGGAATCCGGAAATAAAGTACGCCAATGACGTTGAAAAAATGGCCGGTGACATGACTGAGGTAGAGTTTAATGTTTTAGGAACAATAGGAACTTTTGTGGTAGGCGGAGGTCTGGTGCAAGGAGCACTCAAAGGTGTTCCACTTCTAGGTAGAGTCGCCACAGTTGCTCCAAGAACATTTAGCTTACTCTCGAATGGACTTACCTTTGCAGGGCTAACCCAACTGCAGAAAGAAGAATCGTACAAAGATGCACAACAGCGAGCAAAAGATTTTGTAAGCGATTTTGCCTTAGGTGGAGCTTTCTCTATTGCCGGAATGAAACCTTCATTCCTTAAATCCTCTGCAATTATCGGGCCGGCGACTTACGTCACTTCACTTATTAAAGGCGACTCCAATGAAGACGCTCTCAAAAATACTGCAGCAATGATTGGACTCCACTCTCTTAACTTTGCCGTAGCAAAGTATTTACCCAATAAATCTGCAGTAGAAAGTCAGATAGAAAAAGCGGCCAGCGAGCAATTAAAGATAACGAAGAAACAGGCTCTTGAATATCTAGGCGTAAACGAAAAAGCTACAGTCGAACAAGTAAAGCAAGCTTGGAAGAATAAAGTGGTTGGCATTACTAAGGAGTTCCCAGCTCAAGCAAAACAAACTCCACAAGAGATGGGTCGATTTAATCAAGCTTGGAATACAGCCAACAGAGCTTATGAGTTTCTAGCAAAAGTAAGTAATCCCACCGGATATACCGGTAAGTCCTTCAGGCAAGAATTCCAAGACCTTTATTACGACCTCTGGAAAAATGTTCCTGACAAAAGAGCCATTATCATCAGGGCAGTCCGCAATATGCCTGCAGGTCTCTCAATCAGAGCCACACTCAACGATGCCCAAAGAAGTGAAATTGTGACTGCACTTGGAGGGCAGGAAGCAAAAACCCGACTTGGCCGAGTTGCAGAATTAACCGATGCTGATTTAGTCACTGTGGCAATGGAAAATAAAATACCAGTCATTCCTTCCAAGACAGTCGTTGAGAAACAAGAAATCTATTCTCTCCCCGGAGATTTGGAGCCTGCCAGAGGAAAGCCAACCTGGAAACATGGAAAGATGCTGTGGAACACCATGCGAAATCAGTATGGCCAAACTAACCATTATTCCAGAGACGTAACTGTGAATAAAGGTGTCGTCAGCTGGATCATAGACACCTTAGAAAATGGACTGGAAAGTAAAAAAATTTTGATGGATGAGGCGAAGAAGTTTCAGGGCAAAGCGATGGAGACTGCCCAATACAAAAAACTCTATGCCATGTTTAAAAACCAAAGCTACGACATTGATGGCTACAGAAAAGTTATGGCCACCCTCAAAGGAATTAAGCCTGCAATTATTGAGAAGACCGTTGAAGTTGCTGCAAAAGTGACACCACAGATTCAACCTGCTGTATCGACAAGCGAGAAACCAATTCAAACAAAAATACAAAAAGCAGTTGATGAGGCTTTCGAACATATTCCTGACTGGATAAAACAAAGGCATCCGAGCGTTGAAGCAGGGAAACAAATACTTCAGGAAGGATATGAACGAGGCCTTACTCTTGCAAAAAAAGCTGGTGAAATTTTGCCAAATATGCCAGTGATCTCTTATCACGGCACTACAAGAGTAAACGCAGAGGCGATTCAAAAATCAGGCTTTAAAGTCCCCGAATCAGAGACTTTTCTTGAATCAGGTGGTCGAAAATATGGAGAAGGTGTTTATTTACAACCCGGAAATAAAAATGCGATGTCAGGAGCACTTTTCTATGGTAAACGTGCTGATCCAACCGGAATGGGGGCAAACCTGGCAATTATTGAAACAGAGTTTACACCTAAAAACCCATTTGTAATCAGTGTACCAGAGAAGTTCATGGGCTTTGGCTCAAATGAATGGGGTAAGTTTATACATAAAATACTTAAGAAAACCAGTCTAGATCAAAGCATAAACACCTATGTTAAAGACAAAGCAGCAAGACTATTAGTAGACGCTGCACTCAGAAAAGCTGGATACGACTCGGTCATTCTCAAAACAGCTGGTGAAGCGGATCTTCTGGTAGCACTCAATCCCAAGGATGTAAAAGTAGTGAAAGTTTACTCCGACAAAGATGGTTTCCTGGAAACATTCAGACGCGGATACGATAAAGCCTTCCGGGATCAAGGAATAGCAATCACTTCGCCAACTACTCAGCCGACTGATACTAAAATATCCAAAATTGTAGAAAAATTATCATCCCAAGAAAAAGTGGCTGTAAAAGCTGCCGAAATCAGAGATAAATATAAAAAGCCTGAGGAAATTGAACTGGAACAGGCAGAGCAAGCTTTAGACGCAAACGAAGTTTTGAACGCCCCGACTTTCAAAGAAAGACAAAGCGGGAATGTTGTCGCCCCTGAAACTCAAAGACTAGACGAATTAAAAGACCTACCACCAGGTGAGCCGCCAAGACCGCCGCAGGAAACACCTATCGAATCTGATCCACCGCCTCCTGATGGAAGTGCTTTAAGCCAGATCGATGCAATGGTTGGAAAACTCTCACCTGCTGCAAATCTTCTGGACAAAGCAAAGAAAGCAATTCAGGTTTTTCCCAGATTATTTACTGATCGCTTTGCTCCTATTCGGGAGTTTGAGAATAAGGTGAGTAAACTTCAAGGGAAACCCATTGATATTGACTCCAGTCCCTATGTCGGTGCCCGAATGTACGCAGGACGTTTTGGCATTGTGGAAGGCAACTTCCGAGACTTGTACACCGCTCTCCAACCCGTTAGAAAACTGCGGGCAGATTTTACCCGCTATGTGCTTGCCCAGAGAACAGCCGAACGAGCCGCCAGAGGTGTTGAAAATCCACTTGAAGTCACCCAAGAGACTGCAGAAAAAGCACTCCAAGAACTGAAAGCCAAAGTTGGTGACAAAACATTTCAAACGTTCCAGCAAGTCGGTAACGGAATGCAGAATTGGGCAGTTAAAGCAATCTTAGAGCCAATGAAAGATACGGGTATATTAAGTAATAAAGCCTTCAACGCTGTTGTAGAGAAAAATAAAAACTGGCTACCATTCCATGTTTTGGAATACATACCTACGCTTGAAGAAGCAGACAAGATGGCAGTTGGCTCTGAAACATTCTCAGTGAGTAAACAAGGTGTTGTGAGTGCTCTCGAAGGAACGGACAAAGTCATTCGGGATCCTTTTATCTCGGTAATAGATAATCTCACGAAAGCGGTCAGTCTGGTTGAACGAAATAAAGTAGCCCTGAAACTAGTAGAGCTTCGCAAGACTCACCCTGATGCGACCAAAGGGTTGATTAGATTTTTACCCAATAAAGAAAATGCCCCACAAGATTGGGAATCAATTAGCGTGTTTATTGGCGGCAAGGTAACACGCTGGGCTGTGCCAAAAGAATTGTCTGAAGCCATGCATGCCATGAGCCCGGCAGAATCAGGTTTGATGGGTAAATTAGTAATGATGTCTTCCAAAGCATTCAAGGCAGGTACAACAACTCTCTACTTCCCATTCACTCTTTCCAATGCAGTCCGCGACTATCAAACCGCAACGATGATTTCCAAATATGGTTTTAACCCTGCTGTGTGGCTATCAGGATTTAAAGACGGCTTTCGCTCGGCATTTAAATGGGAATCTAAAGCCTATGACGAATTTATGAGAAACCAGGGTGGCTATGGCAGTTACATCGAGTCAACCAAAGGTTTAGCAGTTGCCTCTGAACAATTGTTCCGACCTAGATGGATGGAAAGAACAAAAGCAGTCCTTAACCCCTTTGAGTTGATAGGAAACTTTTCCGAAGCCATCGAACTTGCTCCAAGGTTGGGAATTTATAAGAAAGCACTCAGTAAAGGAGCAACCCCTCTTGAAGCAGCATTTGAAGCCCGAAATGTCACAGTCGACTTTGCCAAAGCAGGTGTTGAAGCACGGCTGATAAATATGTGGGTGCCGTTTGTTAACGCTCGGTGGCAAGGCTTACTCAATGTTACTCGCGTAATGAAGGATAATCCCGTCCGGACTGCCGCAAGGGCTCTCGCTATGACTGTTCTTCCTGGAATTGCAACTTATTTCTACAACGTCATGAATCATGAGGAATTGTGGGATGACATTCCACAATGGGCAAAAGACACCTACTTCATCATTATTGTTGGTGAAGATAAAGAGGAAGACGGCAATAGGGTTCCAAAAGTAATCCAGATTCCCAAAGGCGACGTGGGGACAATTTTCTTCAACCCTCTGATGTACTCATTTGAATATGTTCGTAAACAGGAACCTCAGAACCTCTTTAAACTCGGACTGGAATGGATGAGCCAGTTGGCTCCAGTTCCATTTACAAGGGATGGCGAATTATCTTCCCAAGCTTTCTTCTCAGGAGCGCTGCCACCTATTATTCGTACTCCTCTTGAAATAGCGACAAACACAAACTTCTTTACTGGATTTCCAGTTGTCCCGAGAAAGCTGGAGAAGGTTGCTCCATCTGAGCAATACGATAGCAGAACACCTGATTTGGCTGTCACAATTGGTCGCGCCTTGGGAGTAAGCCCCATGAAGTTGACCCATGCAGTCTATGGATTAACCGGAAGCCTTGCCAGAGAGCTTCTTAGCCCAGCTGATGTTCTAGGACTGACAATGGATCGTTTCTATCGAACTCAGGGCGGTGAGAAGCAACGTAGAGCCTGGGACATTAAATACGATGCTGAGGTTGGGTACAACACAACTCGTTTACAAATGAAGAAGCTAGTAGAAGAAGGTAATCTTCAGGAAGCGCAACAAATGGCTCTCCGTTGGAATGCAGAGGCTGAGAAACTAATCCCTCAGGTTGTGCCACTGCTGATGAAAGATGATCCCAAAGAAGCATCGCTTTTTCAAAGCAGCATCACCTTTAATGCGAGCGATTTACAACGATTATTAAAGACAACTCTTCCTGGTGGTATTCCTCAGGAGACGGACAGTGATGAGCAGAAATCAACACTAGTTCCATTGAAGAATGGGCCCAATTCCACAGACAATCAAAGTATTAAGAGTTTGATTTATAGATAAACAGTTATGGCAGATATAACAAGACCAATCGAACCATTTGAACTAAACCAAGGCTTTGGAGAGAATCCGGCAGATTATGCCCGATTTGGACTCAAAGGACATAATGGCTGGGATTTAAAGACTAAGTTTCCCGACACCCCACAAGGCTTTCGAAACATTCTCTCTTCCTGGGCCTCTAAATTTTACACTCAGGGTAACGAAGGTAACGATGGCTTTGGCCTTTACTTCGAGGTAATCGTCCAGCTGTATAACACCTACAAGCTGACCTATGCCCATTGTAAATCTATTGAAAGTTTTGAGAATAAGAATGAAGGTGACACGATGGCTATTAGTGACAATACCGGCAACAGTACCGGCAGTCATCTGCACCTGACAGTGAAGCGAGGGCAACTCTCAAACGGTAAGTTCACAAGTGATAACTACAGCAATGGATATTTTGGAGCAATTAATCCACAAGAATTCTTTGACGAGCTTAGGAAATATAACAAGGAAAAAGGCGCGACTTCTACCCCAGAGGGTTGCTTGGTCCCAAATACCCCAGAATGGCGTACAAAATACGAGCAAGTCGTCTTTTCTGCCACAAAATGGGCCGACACACTTAAAATTTTGGAGATCGTAGACGACCCTAACACTACCCCCAGCGACAGAATTAAGAGTGTCCTTGCAGGGTATAAAAGCCGTGAAACTGACCTATCTAACAAGCTAAATGATAAGTCTGCCGAACTTGACAAAGCCAATCAGGAGATTAGTAATCGTATAGAACAAGTTGGCAGACTCGAAAAAGATCTGCTAGAGAAAGAAAAATACTACAAAGCCCTGATAGACGCATTAAATAAACAGCTCAAAAATGGCTCAGACGCACTCCCCTTGGCTCAAGCTCGTATCGGGGCACTGGAGGACGAGCTTGATGAGGCTAATAAAGCCAAGGGTAGAGCCCTCAACGATGCACAACAATACAAAGGTCAATTTGAGGCTTGCCAAAAAGGAACTTTGATTCCTACCCCTCAATTGATTTTTTCCCTTGTAGTTCGGTATATCAGTAACAAATTACCTAAAGGAGGTGAAAAGCTATGATAGTTACCAGTCCAAAATATCAGCTGACGATCGACGACTTTAAAAAGCTTGGTACGGGTTTAGGAATTGCGCTACTCGGAGCAGCATTAACGTATTTAACGGAGCAGATTCCCAATATCGACTTCGGTCAATGGACCCCAATAGTTGTAGCCTTCTGGTCAGTTGTTGTTAACACAGTCAGAAAATGGCTAACAGAGGGTCAATATATTGAGAACTAATTTGCTATGAGAGATAAATCAGTCGACACCATCAATATGCTTGAACGTGTTGCCAAACTCGAAGAACGAGTTGATGGCGGATTCGATTTTGTAAACAAAGAACTCAAGGAAATTAAAGAAAATCATTTGCACCAATTACAAGCGGATGTTAGTGACTTAAAAGTAAAGGTGAGTACTCTGGCAGTGAAGATTAGTATTGCAGCAGCTGTGGCAACGATCATTGGAGATTTTATTTTCCGTCTTCTTTTTCGGTAGGTGGCTTATCCTTCTTCTCTTTTTTGGCAGGATCCACTTCCTGCTTGTTGTTGAAGACGAGCTTATTCAAATCGTTTGTAAACCCCTTGAAAGAATTGGCATTCAGAACATGGAAGAAGCCCGAGTCAGGATTGCCGGTGAAAATTAAAGTATCACCAGGATTAATACCTTGTGCTTTACGTAATTTAGCCGGTATGACAATCTGACCGCGCGAGCTTACAGGTGCGGTCCCAAAGACGGTCATTTTAGATTGTGGCTTCTTTTTAGAGCTTTTATCTTTCATAGCTATTCGAAATGTCAGGTTCCTTAAAAAGGAAAAATACTCCTACAATTAAGAATAATCTTTAATGTAGGTTACAGGTATTATACAATACATCTAACTCGAGATCAGCGCAACAACAGAGTTCCAAACTAGGCTCGATAAGAGGTCTTAGGTTCGAGCAAAGTACGGTGACCAGCTCCAGTAAAGCACAGTCTAATGTGGTATCTTAAATTTATATGAATGAACCTACTCATCCAGTCGAATTATCACGAAGAGACGTTCTTAAAGCCATGTTGGTTGGGGTGCCAGCAGGATTGGCTATTGGAACGGGATTGGGTAGTTTGGTTACAAAGATCGCTGAGTTTACTCCCAAAGAGGGCGCTGGTATCAATTTGAACGAAATATTAACAGCCGAGCAGGCTAAGTTGCTGAACGAAATCAGAGAATACAGGAAGTCATTAGCACTACAGGAGTTACCAGCACATCTAACAGACTCAAAAATAAAAGAGGCCTCTAATGTGTATTGGAAGTACGATATAAATGAAACTGTTGTTGAAATATCTGATGCTCATAAATCACACGCTCAACAAGCTCTGAGAATTCAAGAATTACTATTTGGTGTCAATGGGAAACGGTTGGTTAGTAAAATCAAGTCAGACACCGGTATGACATCGGCGGGAACTTATAACAACGAAGGTCGTACTATGACTTTGGATACAATCGATGACCCAACATCACAATGGTTTATTTTTGTTTCGACTCACGAGAACATGCATGCTACCGACCCATCATTAATGACCAGCTCTATTTACCCACTTGATAACTTGATTAAAATATCTCATGGAATGGCTCGAGTACTCAACCAATCGACAAAAATTGAAAGTATGTTTATGAATAACCCAGGCTCGTACAACATTCCCTTTATTAAGAAAGGGATTGGTGAGGGGGTTGGAAGGTTATTTTTACAAGACTCTGCCTTGATAGACCAGGTAGATTTTGCGGGTCATGAAGTGATCGTGTCAACACTCGCAATTATCGCTAAAAAGCAAGAAACTTCGATTGGTAATGTAAGGTTTACCAAAAAGGCTTGCCTTGAATTGGGGGAAGCATTGCTACCAAAAATACTCAGTAAGAGTATCTCCATATCCGGCTCATTATTGAATGACTGGTACGCTACCAGGGTGGAAGCTGCCAGTAAAGAAATTTTTGCTGATATGGTTGCTACTGCCTTGGTGACACCTGACAAGATTCAAGATAATCAAGAAATTTTGACGGGTATTGCTGAGGTTCTTTCAGGTGTCCAGGGAAAGCAGATAAACATAAGCGATATAATCAAAGAACTACATGTCACAGATAATGAGATAAAGGAACGTTTTGTAGAAGAACAAGAAGCGGTAACATCTACGGAACAACAGTCTACCCAACAGGAATCTCAACAGACTTTAGATGATACTGAAGTGAAAACTATCCAAGAAGAAGCCGAGAAGGAAAAACAAACGCAAAATACGTTCTGGGATTTTATAGCTAATGGAACTTTACCGCAGGACATAGGGGAGGACTCAATAGACATTCCAGTAGCCGAAGCGTGGAATATAGATGTGACTTATAACCTGATTTCTGATCCATCATTGATTCCTGAGAATCTTGAAGATCTTAAGCGACGAATAAGTGTGTTGGAAAATTTTATCAGCAGTTCTGCATTTAAACGACCAGAAGAACAATCGGCGACTCCACATCAAATGAAAACACTTTCTCACGCTGACGCATTGAGAGCACGCGTGAAGATTATATTGTCTTGAAATTTCAGTTCTAGTCTACAATAGACGCGTGCCAACATTTCCCTACAAACTCATCCGAACCAGAAAATTCTCAGCCGGAATGCGCTTGAGTATTCATCCTGAAAAAGGTCTGACAGTCAGAGCTCCTTTTTGGGTGCCCGAGATATCGATCCGAAAATTTATTCAAGACAAAGCCGTCTGGATTGAAAAACATTTGAGCCGGTCCGATCGTCAGACCTCATCGGTCAAGCAATATCTGCCTGGAGAAAAACATCTCTATTTTGGCCAAGAATACGATTTAGACATCTTATACCTCAAAACTCCCCGACGAACCGAAGTTAAAATTCATGATGACAAAATCCAGGTGTCCCTATTTGAGGGTCACGTCGATAATAAACGAACCAATGAAATAAAAGAGGCAATTCTTCGGTTTTATCTGGAAACCGGCATCGCCATTATTACGGAAAAGGTTAATCACTACTCCGGCTTACTCGGAGTGGAGTACAGCCGAATCGATATCAAAAAAGTCTCCTCGATCTGGGGCAGTTGTTCACCGACTAATCGCCTTAGTTTCAATCGTAAATTAATAATGGCTCCCCACGAGGTTGTCGACTATGTCATTATTCATGAAGTTTGTCACTTGGTTCAAAGAAATCACAGTAGTCGTTTTTGGGGACTGGTAGCCAAGTTTGATCCAAAATACAAGGAGCATCGGCGTTGGCTTCATCGGAATCATCAAAAACTACTCGTCTAAAGGCTCGTCCTCATCATTTTCGTTAAGATCATCATCCTCACTCCATTCATTGGTTCGGCTTTCCTCCGCCCAAGTTCTGACATTAACATCAACCTCTTCTCCTTGAATAATCGTAATACTTCCGGTTACCGGATCGATGAACATCCGGTATCGATAAAGCTCATACATCTCTTCGTACTCGCCATAAAACTGATCCAAGAGACTGTTCATCTCAGCTAGTAACTCGGAAACATCCTCAACACGATTCGTACCGGACAGCTTGAGTATTTGTTCTTCACAGCACTGGAGCTGAACCCAAAGGTACTCATCTACATGCTCCCTAAATTTTTTAAGCGATGACTCTACACTGGCCATAGTTTATGATAATACTACATGCAACGGGTGTTGTTGATTATCAGTTTTTTAATATTGGCTGTTTTTGCCAAGCAATATTCTTATTTTAGCGTTGATCTTCAGGTTAGCCAGGCGTTACAGACTATTCACAATTCTCTTTTTTCCGACACCATGAATCTGGTCAGTGAGATAGGCGACGACTATCATCTGGTGATAATTATTGGACTAGTTGTGGCACTATTATTCTTTGTCGGCTTGAAACTGGAAGCTCTTAAAATAGCCCTTTTTTCTCTTACCGGCGCCCTGGTCGGAACCTTTGTCAAAAAGATTGTCTCTCGTCCTCGGCCGGACTTCGGCTTGGTTAAAATTCAAGCAGTCATGAGTGACAAAAGTTTCCCCAGTCTGCACGTACTGCTGTTTACTATCTTTTTTGGTTATTTATTTTATCTCTCAATTTATAAAATCAAAACTCGTTGGTTAAAAATCCTGATAGCCTCAGTCTCGGCCTTCTTGATTCTGGCCATCGGTCTTTCCAGAATCTACCTTGGGGCTCACTGGGCTAGCGATGTTCTGGGGGGTTATCTGCTTGGAGCCATCTTTATTAGTTTACTAAAAAACCATGCCTAAAGATAAATTCTCCGCCGTTTGGATATCCCACACTTCTATCAACGATTACCTTCATTGTCCCCGAGCCTACTATCTAAAAAATATTTACAAAGACGAAACTACCGGCCACAAAATTCAAATCATTAGCCCATCACTGGCTCTTGGCTCCGCCGTTCACAGTGTCATCGAGTCTCTTTCCAACATCCCTACCGACTCGCGCTTTGATGAATCGATGGTGCTAAAGTTTGATGAAATCTGGAATCAATTCAGTGGAAAAAAAGGCGGGTTTGTCGACCTCGAGGAAGAACATAAATTTAAAGAACGAGGTAAAGCCATGCTCAGAAAGGTTATGGATAATCCGGGTCCTTTAAAAAACCTTTCGGTCAAGATAAAAGAAAATCTACCCTTCTACTGGATCTCCGAGGAGGAAAACATTATTCTCTGTGGCAAGCTGGACTGGCTGGAATATCTCAAAGATAGTGACAGTGTCCACATCATCGATTTTAAGACCGGTAAAAAAGAAGAAATCACCACTTCACTTCAGTTACCCATTTATCATCTTTTGGTGCATCACTGTCAAAAAAGACCGGTTTCCAAAGCCTCATACTGGTACCTGGAATTTAGTAACGCACCTCAAGAAAAAGTCCGGTTGTTCACGGTGCCTCCCGTTTGAAGAAGTCATCAGGGGTGGGGGAGAGTCGGTGGGAGAGATAAACCATCGCGATACCTACATTCTCTCCAAACCGGGTACCGTCGAAATTGAAGACGACAGTCTAATAATCTAGTACGCCGTAATGGCTACCGCAAAACTGTTTTGGGCGTAAACACAGCCCCATACATACTCACCTCCGGCCAGTAGAGACTTATGTCCCAGAGTCGTTTCCCAGGCTGTTACCGTTTCCTGAGGAGATTGATATCCGGCCGCCAAATATTCACTCACATTATATTTTTCGGCTATCCATTTTAAGTCGGAACGGGACAAGAGAGGCGCAAAACCGGCATGTCCGTCTAACTTTCCAAGTTCCAAAAGTTGATTGAGACGAATCGATGCCAGGGTACACAACTCATCTCGTTTTTCAAGAGGATTTACTCCCAGCTCTATCCTTCTCTTATTTACCGATTGCCACAGTTCCGGCCCTCCCCAAACGATTTTTTTAGGAATAGGAGTTACTTTTTTTGGGGAAACCAACACGACATAAACATTTACACGGTCTTGGCTATTTTTCACCGCGATACCCACCTCTTTAAAATCAGGATGAAAAAGAGAGGCCTTTAAAATCTTGTCATCCGACCAAAAAGAGATCGGGTCGTTGGATTTGAAAAAGCCGGTGAGAAGTAAATCACCGATAAAACCGGCTTCGTAGCCGGAATTTTTTACCGCCACTTCTCGAGTAAGTCCGGTGGCGGATCCGGAATAGTCGTCTTCGGTGATCACTACCGACAGTCTGCCAAGAGCCGACTTGTTAAGCTTGTCATTAATCTTAATTTTGGAAAATCCCGCACCTTCTCTGGCGGCATTTATTTTATTTAGAATCTCATCCACAGTCCAATCGGGTAAAAATTTTGTGCTATTTCGCTCTAGGTATATTTTTTGGCTAATTTCCTCGCCAATTTTTTGAATGGGGATGTTTTTATAGCCATAGTACAGCGTACTCAAAGCAATTATCCAAAGCACCAATCGTAAAAACATCTTCATTTATTTAAGTATAAAATACTTTTTCGGTTAATGTGTATACTTGCTTCATGAACATCATCTTCAATCCCCAAAAACTATCGATCTCTGACCGTTTCAGGCAGAGAATTCAAACTAAGTTCGATCAAAGCC
>Ga0075706_119_pt1 | contig 5847 bp, 9 predicted proteins | sample RifGroA2_FD_67737 | JGI IMG/M metagenome (GOLD analysis project Ga0075706, IMG submission 67737) | Microgenomates (Beckwithbacteria) bacterium GW2011_GWA2_47_25
GAAGGGCGGGATTTAATGGAGAGAGAGATGTGTATGTTGAAGAAAGCCCGTATTCAACTCTGGAATCGGCATTTTCGTTAGTTGTCCATGAGATTTGAGTGGTAGATAAAGTGATTTGAGAAGCTGAAACGTTGGAAATGATTGGAGCGGTAGTGTCGGCAGGCGCATTAACCGTCAAGGTGAATGTTGAAGTTTTGATAACTGATCCTGCTGTCGCCGTTACGGTAATCGTGGAATTTCCAGTTGGAGTCGTTGAGAGAGTATTGATTGTAAGGGTGGAGGAGCAGGTTGGAGAACAGGCGGTTGGTGAAAACGATCCTGTGGCGCCTGATGGAAGACCTGATACCGTGAATCCTGTTGATTGAGTAGTTCCTGAAGAAAGGGTGGCGGTTACGCTATTGGTTACTGAAGAACCTTGAGTTACTGATTTATTGCCTCCGTTGGAGAGAGTGAAGTTGAAAGCTATTGGAGCGGTAACATTCACGCTCACAGATTGGTTAGTTGTTCCTCCAGTTCCGGTGCAGGAAAGTGTGAAGGTGGAGTTTGCGGTAAGGTTGCCGGTTGATTGTGATCCTGAAGTTGATTTGGTTCCAGACCAGGCGCCTGAAGCTGTGCAGGAAGTTACGTTGGTTGAAGACCATGTGAGAGTTGAGGCTGTGCCTGATGTGATAGAGGTGGGGCTCGCGGTTAGGGAGACGGTAGGGACTGGATTGGTTGTTCCAGATCCGCTTACCTGCCAAACAGTGATCACCGGCCAATCGCTGTCGCCAAACTGCTCTACAACAAACAGCCGCCGCGTATTGGGATCCCATGCCACTCCGCCCGGCTTACCATTGTTCGCTCTTTGGAACGGCGTGGTGTACGTCCACACGCTGTATGGCATGACGTTCCATGGACTTATCTGTCCATTTTTCGAAGCAATTAAATCGTTGACATCGTATGCCCATATTTGGCTGACATAGGGGTAAGCATGATCTCCTTGGTTTGCATTGACTGGATCGCCGCATTGCGCGCCCGGGCCATAGCAGTAAGTTCCGGTCCCTTGTCGTCCGAAAAACAGCAAGCTCCGAGTACCGTCGATCATGGCCGCGCCCTTGATTTGAGTTGTGCCATTAAAGGTTGGGGACGTCTGATTCCATTGGCCAAGGCTCGGGTGCTCGGGAGAATAGTAGAGTAGTGGCGTAATCGGAAATGGATTGTTGGCTCCAACTGTAGACGGATTGAATGAAAATACCGACGGTCCTTGCGATGTTCGGCCTACGATTGAGAGGCAACAATTGCCCAAAATTGCCGACCCGCCAAGCGATGACTGATAGGCCGATGGAACCGGAATCATCCAGCCGTGGACATACCCGGCATTGTTGGTTGACGGCGTGACGGCATAGTTCGCGGCCCACGGTCCAGTCACATCACCGCCGGTTGAAAGTGTTTGACCTGAAACGAAATGACTTTGCTGCTGGCAAGTTCCACCGTCATAGAAGTTATAGTACGACACGAGCAAGCTAGAGCCGCGCGGAAGCAACCCGCCGATAAAATGCGTGCCGATACAAGGAATTTGATTCTTGCGGCCTTCTGAAATCTCGGAAAAGTTTTGGAGCACGCTGGCCGTATTTAAAGCGGCCAAGCTACTGCTATTTACAACGGTCGGGATGCTGATCTCCGCTACGCTATTTTGATAGGGATGGGAGGATATAAAGAGCGAATTATTAGCCGGGTTATATGCCATAATCCCTTCGCCCCAATCAAACGACGAGGCACCGAATGTTCCATGAGGAACTTTGAATGACCCTTGATAGACAAGATCTGATTTTTGGAGAAGCGCCCCAGATGTTGTCGTAGGCGCATTCACAGTCAAAGTGAATGTTGATGTCTTAGTAACTGATCCTGCTGTTACGGTAACGATAATCGTTGAGTTTCCAGCTGGGGTTGAGGCGCTAGTAGAGATTGTGAGCGTAGTCGAACAATTGGGAGAACAGGCGGTTGGTGAGAACGATGCTGTAGCTCCTGTTGGAAGTCCAGAAACTGCAAATCCTGTTGATTGAGTGGTTCCTGAAGAAAGAGTAGCGGTTACGGAGTTGGTTACTGAAGAGCCTTGAGTGACTGATTTATTGCCTCCGTTTGAAAGAGTGAAATCAAGGGGTGACAGAATAGTGTATTTAACCAAATAATCCTCCGCAGACCAGCCGTCAAATCCAGTATCAAAATTAATATTCCACCAGTTGTATCCTCCTGTATTGGTCGGACCTCCGATGACTGTTCCCAAAGCGTTTGTTGTTTGAGTTCCGAGAAGCGTTCCGTTGGCGGTTGCGCGGACATTAACGAAAGTCGCGTTCACCTGGACCCTGTCGTTGATTGAGAATTTGGTTGAGGTCGGCGCATTCACCGTCAAAGTAAATGTTGATGTCTTGATAACTGATCCTCCGGTGGCAGTTATGGTAACCGTTGAATTTCCAGTTGGAGTCGTTGAGAGAGTATTAATAGTAAGCGTGGAGGAGCAGGTTGGAGAACAGGCGGTTGGTGAGAATGAAGCTGTGGCTCCGGTCGGAAGACCTGATACCGCGAATCCTGTTGATTGCGATGTTCCTGAAGAAAGGGTGGCGGTTACGCTATTGGTTACTGAAGAACCTTGAGTTACTGATTTATTGCCTCCGTTGGATAATGTGAAGTTGAAAGCTATTGGAGCGGTAACATTCGCATTAGTTGAAGACCATGTGAGAGTTGAGGCTGTGCCTGATGTAATAGAGGTGGGGCTCGCGGTAAGGGAGATGGTGGGGACTGGATTGGTGGTTCCGCCGGTATATTCATACGCGCCGATGTCGTAAGCGGAGCCCTGTGGACGAGAAACGCCAACCATGTCGGTTGTTACTTCGGAAAGAGTTGCTCCTGTATTGATAGCTCCGCTCGTTGATTGGAGATGGAAGTCATTCGTTCCCGCGTTTACGAAGCTTGGATTTGACGTTAGGTTGTTCGACTGCGCGCACGAAGTCCGGATCGTTGCAGAATTGTTGTAGACAATATTGTTCCTGACCTGGCAATTAGAGGCGTCGGCGTCGTAGATCAAGCCGTAATCATCGCTTTGTGATCCATTGCCCGTTATCGTGTTGTTGTAAATTTTCCCGCCGGAAAAACCACCAGAAACAAACAGTCCATATGTACCGTTGTTGTAGATCACGGAGTTTCGCATAATCGGATTTACCCCAGGACCTGGATAAATCTGAATGCCTAGAGCTTCGTTGTCATGCAAATTGGCACCATCAATTAGCAAATTGTCAGCCTGGATATACATTCCGTGGCAGCGCCGGGCCTGATAGCAGCCCCCATTGACGCCGTTATGGTCAGCCTCATGCTGGAAAAATTGAATGTCGTTGCTGGTCGCCGTCTCTGTTAGAAGTACTCCTTGATTCGCAAAGTGGTGTGTTCGAACTCCCGTAAACCGAATATGTGATGCTCCCCAAAATTTTATCCCATCCAAACCAGCATTGTTGTTCCCGTCGATTTCCAGATTCTTGAACTCCATGTAGCTAAAGCCGGAGCCATAAATTCCCGCTATGTCCCCTGTAATCGAAAGCCGCGTCCCGCCATAGGCACCAGCGCCAATGATTTTTGTTGTGTTGCTCCAGGAGGTTCCGGAGGGAATGGAGCCAGCGTTAATGCTCTCTGAATAACTCCCGGCCTTGACGATTAATGTGTCGCCGCCGCTAAGGCAGCCGATGCCGGAAGCGATAGTTCTTTTCGGAGTTGATGAATTTCTGGCATTAGTGCAAGATGTTGAATCGTTTCCGTTGGTCGCCACATAATAAACATTTCCTGAAGTCGTCACCGGCGCATTCACCGTCAAAATAAATGTTGAAGTTTTGATAACTGATCCTGCTGTAGCCGTTACGGTAATCGTGGAGTTTCCGGTTGGAGTCGTTGAGAGAGTATTAATAGTAAGTGTGGTGGAGCAAGTCGGAGAACAGGCGGTTGGTGAGAACGATCCTATGGCTCCGGTTGGAAGGCCGGAGACAGTGAATCCTGTTGATTGAGTAGTTCCTGAAGAAAGAGTGGCGGTTACGCTATTGGTTACTGAAGAACCTTGAGTTACTGATTTATTGCCTCCGTTGGATAATGTGAAGTTGAAAGCTATTGGAGCGGTAACATTCGTGCAGGAAGTCGCATTAGTTGAAGACCATGTGAGAGTTGAGGCTGTGCCTGATGTAATAGAGGTGGGGCTCGCGGTAAGGGAGATGGTGGGGGCTGGATTGGTGGTCCCGCCGGTATATTCATACGCGCCGATGTCGTAAGCGGAGCCCTGCGGACGGGAGACGCCATCCTTGTCGGTAGGAACAGCCGAGCCGACATTGTATCCTGCGTTGATTGCGGAAGAGTTTGATTGAAGATGAAAGTCTCCTGCTCCGGCATTTACGAAATTTGGATTGGAGGTGAGGTTGTTCGACTGCGTGCACGAAGTGGTGATAGATTGGTCGTTGTTGTAGACAATGTTGTTCCTAACCTGACAGTCAGACCTGCCGTAGGCCAAGCCGTAATTATTCCGGTTGCCATAAATGGTATTGTTATAGATTTTCCCGTTTGTAACGGTGTCGGCGACGAAAAGACCCCAATTGTAGTTGTTGTAGATTAGCGAATTCCGCATTATCGGATTATCTGTCGGACCGGGATAGATTTGTATTCCAAGACCGTTGTTGTCGTGAAGCTTGGCGCCGTCAATTATCATGTCTCTCGCGTTGACGTACATTCCGTGGCAATAGCCCGGGCGGTTATTGCACTGGTCGGAAGCGTAGCCGTTATTATGAGACTCAACTTGGAAAAATTGAATGTCGCTTATGGTCTCGGATGACGGGGAGTTAATCGCTATCCCCTGGCCGGCATAATTATGAGTTCGGATTCTCGTAAACTTGATGTGGGCGATATTATTGGCATCGAATTTTAACCCGTCATCGCCGCCGCTGCTGCCGTCGAATTCCAGATCGGAAAACTCAATATAGCTGATGGTTGAAAAAGCATAGATTCCTCTCCCTCCGCTGGGAGTGACGAACCGCGTTCCGCCATTGGCGCCCGCGCCTATAATTTTGGTTGTATTATTCCATGAGCTTCCGGAAGGAATTGAGCTGGCGTTGAGGGACGTATTATATGTTCCTGCGCTTAGCATGAGTGTGTCGCCTGATGCGAGTTTGCCCACTCCTGTGGAATATGAGCAAGGAGAAGATGGGGAGCATGTAGAGCCAGAACCTGAAGGAGAAGCATAATAAACATTTCCCGATGTTACAACTTGTGCAAGCTGAGTTTCCGGTCCGATATTTTCTAAAGTAAGAAGATTCGGAACAATAACTTTTTGAGAAAATAAAAAAAATGCTCCAAAGACTAGGATACTTAGAAAAATTTTTAGTTTTAAATTTTCAGTTTTCAATGAATCTTCAGGGGTTTAATTTTTAAACATTGCATCATTGGTAAATTGATTGGAAATTGAGAATTGGAAATTAGATATTAAAAACTGGCACCGCTTTGGTGATCCCGATGCTTATTCTCTTTCTTAATTATGCATTAAGATAAAGCAAACACCTCTGTGGATAATTTTATTTGAAATAAATTTTAAAATTTGATGTTTTAAATCAAAATATTAAAACTTAATTCAATCCAAATTACAAAATATATAACATTAATAAAGCTTAACAAGCCTATATAAGTTATCGCCCTAAATTATATAATCTTTGTATCTCGGCAGGCGTCGGCACGTGGCTATATACGCGGACGTCGTCGATGAGGCCACCATCTGCCTTAAAATTCTAATATCTAAACTCTAAATCCTAAATAATGCCTAAATTCAAATTTCAAAATTCTAAACCCGGT
>Ga0075706_115_pt1 | contig 5492 bp, 9 predicted proteins | sample RifGroA2_FD_67737 | JGI IMG/M metagenome (GOLD analysis project Ga0075706, IMG submission 67737) | Microgenomates (Beckwithbacteria) bacterium GW2011_GWA2_47_25
AAAATTATCCGTTAGCGCCTGGACGTCGGCAATCAAAATATATTGATCGTATTCGTCCTGCAGCTTAACCCGATTCGCCAGAGAACCGACGAAATGACCTAAATGCAGCTTCCCCGAAGGCCGATCACCAGTCAATATTCTTTTCTTCATATTCTTCATTATTTTACACTTGTTATATATCTAGCGCCTACATATTTAACCAAGGTAAACGCAACCTCCTCTTTTTCGTGGCTTTTGAAAAAAATCGGATAATAGTCATGCTCTGGAGAAAGACCCAGTTTCTCCAAAATATCCCTGGGCAATTTTTGAAAATTAGTTAACCGCATCAAGTCTATATCCAATCTTACCAACGTATTTCTTGGAACTCTATTGATGAATCTATATATCTCTAATTGCTTTTTTTCGTCCACTTTACTGCCTAGAGTCTTTATTTTCTCCATTAAGTAGGCCGTCGAGAATTCCCTTCTTCTGCCAGTCTCGATTTCCAAAGATATCGCCCGATCAGGGCAAACCGATATCATCGACCCACTTGGCGGCATTATCACTAATTTAGTAAAACCAAAGTGACTGGCTATTCCTAAATGAAACTCTTTCGGATTACACACTGTAATCGCACACGTAGTTCCCTCAGCTTTTGTATTATGAACGTCAATCACCACGTCGTGATCCAATATTATTCCTTTTAGGTCAGCCGCAGTCTTTTCTTCAATTGATACGGGAATTTCAGTCAAAAAACTCCGGTTCATATCTGTTTCCAAAAATCTGACATTCTTTTCAATTGCCCCAGGGTTTCCAACTACCACGGTAATGTTCCTCGGGCTATCCTCCCGCAACTTTCGAACCAAATCGACACCGCTCGACTCATCACCGTGTAAACCACCGACCACTAATATTTTTCCCGTTTTTTTCATATTTATAAAATGAAATTAATTCTGGCCGTCAACCTTAAGGACGGAAGATCAATAAATGCTGTTGCACCAATCTCCACATCTTTCTCCACAAGCGGGTCATAATTCAAATTCACTTCAACACGCGCAAACGACAGATCTCTATTCTTTTTGAACTCAATTATGGCCAAACTTAGCGCTGGGCATGTCCCCCCAAGTCTGGCAGTTATATCTGTTACTCCGCAAAACATTCGGTCTAGCTTGTCATAGCCAGTCAGACAATCAAAACTAAGGCGCGAACAGATTGGGTCAAAATAACTGTAACGCTCTAGGAATTCACTTCCCACCCCCAGCGACCTCTGTTCTGAAATTGTTAGGCGGGTTTCGAACAACTTTCGGACATCATGCCTGACAATCAGGACATCAGCTCCCAAGTATCTATCTCTAGAGTCTTCAGGCGCAAAGTCGTTCTTTTGTTTCGCCAAAAAATAGAAGGTATCGGTTCCCACGATCACTCTTCCAAACGAAATTGTCGACTTATGTTCTAGGTCGGGCTCAATCACCAGTCCATCGGAAGCTACCTCCTCATCGCTTACCTCATCCAATGTCGTCGCCAGCATTTCCTTTGAAGAAACCTGGAACTGCCCGTGTCCGTCAGACTTGTTCGTAAATTTCAGTCGCATTAAGGGGAACTGACCTGCTAGCCTGTCGTAATTGTCCAACAAGTCTTGTTTCGAAAACGCTGTCACCCCAGGAAGAACCAAACCTTCTACCGATTTTGCAAATATGTCGGAATAAAACGAAGGCTTTGAAGACGAAATACTCGGATGCAGTATTGCTTTAGAAATATGTCCCATATGCTCAACCGCACCCCCATAAAAGTCAGCTTCTGTCCTTATCCCGAGACTTTCAGCAGCTTCCTTTGTTATCGCCACAGGAGGAACAACATATTCATTCATCCCCCGACCCATTTCGTCGAGATATGGTAGGTCAAGATATCTGGCAAGATACTTTGCCACTAGGCCATTCCTACCCCTGTAATAATCACGGTATGGCAATACGTTAGTGACGCCATCCAAGTTTAATCGAACCGCTTCTTTTCTCATATGTGTTAATAAAAAAGGCCCCTGCAAAACCTTGGCCATATAAAAATCCAAGATTCTGCAAGGGCCTCTACAGAGAGAAGGCGGTGCCACCTCGCGTTTGCCGACCCCATCTTGATACAAAAAATCCTCCATCGCGGAGGAACTAATATCAAAGACGAGTAAGCCTCGTTTGACAAGCTCCGTTAATTACGACACTTGTTGCTCACTTTATCCGGTTTTGCCTCCGTCTCTACAGATCTTGTTTAAGGATTTTGGTAGAGCCCCTCACCGGTTCCAATCTTCCGGATCAATGGGTTTACGAACTAACATGGATATTACCCTATCCATCGCCAAAAGTCAAACTTTGAAACTGAGTAGCGGGGGCGGGAATCGGACCCGCGGCCTAACGATTATGAGCCGTTCGCTCTACCACTGAGCTACCCCGCCAAACAGGTATATTTTATCATTAAATTCGTGCCTGAGCCAAACCAGCCATCCAACCTCGCATCTTTCTTAACTGATCCAAACCTCTTCTTACTCTGATACGAACCACACCTATATACCTATCGGCATTTTCATAGACCTTTATCTGCTTCGTTTTTTGAAAGAAAGGTTTATGAAACTGATTTAGCTCAACTCCCAAAATATCAGCCCAACGACGTTCCATTTCACCCACCTTATTTTTATAAGCAATGTTTGCAGTAACCCTCAACAATAAGTCTTCCCGACGAACATTAAGACACTTTTCTAGCCAACTCACATAAAATTTAGCCATTTTGGAATCGAGGGTCGCCAACCCCAAACCAGATTCATCTTTATGCTTAAAACCCTCTGCCCAGTACAAAGCTATACCAACCAAAAACAACTCCCTTTCACCAAGTTTTCCGATATCATTAACGCCAGAATCAAACAACTCTTTCTCGTGAACCAAACGTCTTTTGGTTCTTTCAGCTTGATATCTTTTTCTCCCCTCCTGAAGTTTTATGAACAATGCTTGATTCATATAACCATTTACCCAAATTTAACCCGAATTGTCAAGTATAACCAAGCGTGGTAAAATAACCACGTTCTTTCATTTGCGGGGGGAAGGTAAGTATCTTGCAGGGCTCGATTGGGCGCATCAGCGGGTAACCGCTGATTAAACACCTGGCTGTATCGGCGAAATCCCGCTTAGCGGGACAACGTCCGAGGGAAGTCAAAGACATGAGAATCTCATCGTCTGCGACCCCGTAGAGACTATACGCCGGGCCCCTGACATTATCAGGGTGATGACATAGTCCGACACTCCGAGCAATCGGAGCAACTGTATACATAATCCTGCTTAATCGGGGAGCGTAACCCCGGCCCCGCAACTCGAGGCCCGCTTGTCGGGCCGAAGATCCCGCAGTCGCAATGCGGGACAATACAATTTCCGTGGCGGAGGTCCCGTGTATCCCCACGGGACTATTTTATTAGGTTCCACCATTTCAGGTAGTTCGGCAACCCTTTCTCCTCCTTTGCCTCGCCACTACCTTGAGGAGAGCGGGTTTCCATCTGCGACAAGACCACCACCATCTCCCCGGCCTTCTGCATCAAGAGCTCGTTTCTGGCCACCCTTTCTACATATTCCCGGGTCTGGACCTCCGCCATCTTCTTTTTCAGCTCCTCATTTTTTGCCTGAGCCTCAGCCAGCCTCTTCCCCGACTCATCCACCCGTCGATAAGCCTGCCTGATGTCCAGAATCCCCCGGGCCAAAACCCACGTTAAATACAGACCGATGACCAGGACAAAAAGCTTCAGCCATTTCCTTCCCCGACTCGGCTCCTTGACATGGGATCCTTTAGCTTGTATCATACACCTTATAATATTATCATTATTGTAAATAACTTATATCTTTTCGTATGGATCACAAAGAGACCGATTTTAGTCAAAACGTTAAAAGCTTCAAGGCTCAGCTGGAAAGCACCGGCCGCGCTTCTGCTACCATTTTAGCCTATACCAAGGACATCGAACAGCTTGGTGAATTCGTCAAGAAAACGGGCAAAATCACCGCCTCGGCCATCACTTCCGAGGATATCGACAATTTCAAGGCCGATCTAGATAGTAAACACTATACTGCCAAGTCTATCAGCCGCAAATTAAACTCCATCAAAGCCTTTTTCCGCTTCCTCAAGGCTCAAAACTTGGTTGAGGTTAATCCCGCCGCCGCCATCAGTCACCCCAAATACGACCTCAAACCACCCCGAGTTCTCAGTAAACTCGAATATCGTGCCCTGCGCGACGCCTGTCGTTCCGACGCCCGCATTTCCGCCATCGTCGAGATGCTTCTTCAAACCGGGATGCGCATCTCTGAACTGGCCAACCTGGCCATAAGCGATATCGACCTCACCAGTATGAAAATTACCATCCGGGCATACGAATCTCACGGGGAAAGAGAAGTCCCTTTAAATACCGCCGCCAAAGCCGCACTCGAAGTCTATCTGAACGAACGTCCCAAAGGTGGGGCCAAAAACGTCTTTATTACCAAAACTGGTAATCCCTTCCTCGTTCGTAATATCAGAAGCAGCATCGACCGCTTCTTCCAACTGGCCGGAATCAAGGATGCCAAAGTCAACGATCTTCGTCACACTTTCATCGCCCAACAGCTCATGGCCGGTACTCCCCTGGTTTATGTCAGCAAGCTTGCCGGTCACAAGCGCCTGTCGACCACCGAGAAGTACTTGGAATTCATCTCCGAAAAAGGCAGCAAGGAGAAGCTTCGCCTCGAAGAATTGTAAATTCAGCGCTTGGTCATCTTTTCCAATCCGTCCAGTGTGATTTTGGCGATAAACTGCAGGACCTCAGACAGCTTAGGTAGACTGCCCAAGGCTACCGATAACCACCCGGAAGTGCTTCTCCGTGAATCCTCAATCACCAGCAGGGCCGTCCTGACGTGATTCACCTCCAAAACCTCTCCGGTCTCCTCGTCTTCGATGAAGATCGTTACCGGGTTGCCGTTCTTGCCAATATTGATCTGCCCCGAAACCGCCAGGCTGGACTGACTCGCCAAGAAATTATCGTCTATCTCATCTAATATCGGCGAGTCGAAGAGCATTTTGTCTGTTTGAATCTTTGGTTTCCTCATTCCAAACGATTATACCAGCTTCAGTTTGGTAGAATACGGCTATCGGGCGACTAGCTCAATGGTAGAGCATTTAGCTTATACCTAAATGGTTCCAGGTTCGAGTCCTGGGTCGCCCACTATATAATCCAACTCGTGAATCTCACCATCATCAGCCCCGCCAAGAACGAGGCTAAGAACCTTCCCGAACTTATCAAGCGCACTTTTGCCCTCGCTAAAAAACATTTCCTGAACCTCGAATTCATTCTCGTCGACGATCATAGCAACGACGCCACCAACTCCGTTATCTCCAAATTGAAAAAAACTTACCCCAGTTTGAGACTAATAAAGAGCGAGGGTTACGGCCCCGGCGCCGCCCTCATTACCGGCTTTCGCCACGCGCGTTTCCCCACGGTCGTCACCCTCGACTCTGACCTTTCC